>FWPV01000550.1_pt1 | contig 116889 bp, 108 predicted proteins | sample 2228371 | NCBI WGS metagenome assembly FWPV01 (sample SAMEA103939776, study PRJEB20133) | metagenome | reverse complement strand
CGCCGCCACCGCGGCCGTTGGATCAGGCGGCCGGCCGGCTGAAAGCGCCGCCCTCCCCGCCGTCCCACTCAGACCGAATTTCCCCGCCGGGAGCACCGCATGCTCAACGTATTCACCCTGGCCAACGGCCGCCTGTTCCAGGAAGAAATCGAGTCGCTCGAAGAGCTGGCCCGATTCAAGCCCATCTGGGTTGACCTGGAGAACCCCACCCCCGAAGAACGCCGCTGGGTCAAGCAGCATTTCGGCCTGTCCATCCCCGAAGACGCGATGGACGAGGACATCGAGGAATCGGCCCGTTTCTTCGAAGAAGACAACGGCGAGCTGCATGTTCGCAGCGACTTCTTGATCGATGACGATGAAAATCCGCGCGCGGTTCGCGTAGCCTTCATCTTGAACGAGCACAACGACGAGCTGCGCAGCCGCGGTGTGCTGTTCTCCATCCACGACGAGGACGTGCCCGTCTTTCGCCTGCTGCGCATGCGCGCGCGCCGCATGCCCGGCCTGATCGACAACGCCAAAGACGTGCTGCTGATGCTCTTCGACGCCGACGCGGAGTACTGCGCCGACACGCTGGAAGACATTTACGACGACCTCGAAAAAGTGAGCCGCCAGGTGCTGGCCGGTGACGTGACGGACAACAAAGCCGGCGAGGTGCTGGCCGCCATTGCCCGCCACGAGGACATGAGCGGGCGCATCCGCCGCAACGTGATGGACACCCGCCGCGCGGTGAGCTTCATGATGCGCAGTCGCCTGCTGAGCGCCGAGCAGTTTGAAGACGCCCGCCAGATTCTTCGCGACCTGGACTCGCTCGACGGCCACACCGCCTTCCTGTTCGACAAGATCAACTTCTTGATGGACGCCACGGTGGGTTTCATCAACATCAACCAGAACAAGATCATCAAGATCTTCTCGGTGGCCAGCGTCGCGCTGCTGCCCCCCACGCTGATCGCCAGCCTGTACGGCATGAACTTCCAGTACATGCCCGAGCTGAGCCAGAAATGGGGCTACCCCTACGCGCTGGGGCTGATGGTGCTGTCGGCCCTGGTGCCGATGCTGTACTTCCGCAAGCGCGGCTGGTTGAAGTAGGCCCACCCCCGCGCCGGGCTTCGCCCGTCACCCCTCAAGGGGGCGATGCGAGTGGCTGGGCGGAGCCGGTTCCACCGCATCTACTGGACAAAGACACATCGCGCCGACCACGTGCTGGGCGAGCGCAGACACTTCGCACTAGCGGGGTCACTGGCTGAACAGCGACTCCACGATGGCGCCGCTGTAGCGGCTGGCGACTTCGCGCAGGAACTTCGGGAAGTCGACGTGCGCGGCGTCGTCGGCGCGGTCGGAGATGGTGCGCACCACGGCCAGGGGCACGCCGAAGTCGTGGCAGACCTGGGCGAAGGCGGCGCCTTCCATTTCCACCGCCAAGGCGTCGGGCAGGGCGGCCTGCAGGGCCTGGCTCTCGGTGGTGGTGGCGACGAAGCGGTCGCCGCTGACCAGCAGGCCCTGGTGCACGCGCGGGCCGTGCAGGCCGAAGGTGTGCAAGGTGCTCGCGGTCAGCGTGCTGGGCAGGTGGGTCAGGGTGTGATGACAGGCCGTCAGCAGGCGGTCGGTCAGGGCCGCATCGGCGTCGAATCGCGAGCGGCCATAGCCTGGCACCTCGTGGCGCGGGAACAGTGGCGAGGCGTCCATGTCGTGCTGCAGGAACGAGCGGGCCACCACCACATCGCCCACCCGCACGCCCTCGCCCAGACCACCGGCCACGCCGGTGAAGACGATGCCGCCCACGCCAAAGCGCTCGATGAGCAAGGTGGCCGTGGTGGCCGCCGCCACCTTGCCAATGCCGCTGAGCACCGCCACCACCGCCTGCCCGTGCAAGTGCCCCACCCAGAACTCACGCCCGCCCACGGTCTGCTTGTGCTCGTCGGGCATCAGCTCAAGAACAGAAGCCAGCTCATCGTGCAGAGCGGCCACTAGGGCGATGGGGGCGTCTTGTTTCATGCCCGCATTGGACCAGAACCCAGCACCTATCCGGCGCACGTGCCCGGTTCCAGAACGCGGTGGAACCGGCTTCGCCGGGCCACTCGCGTTGCCCCCGGTGGGGGTGACGCCGCAGGCGGCGCGGGGGGCTACTTCTGATCCCGCAGTTCGCGCCGCAGGATCTTGCCCACCGGGGTCTTGGGCAGGTCGGTGCGGAACTCGATCACCTTGGGCTGCTTGTAGCCGGTGAGGTTGGCGCGGCAGTGGGCGCGCACTTGCTCTTCGGTGAGCGACGGGTCTTTCTTGACGATGACGAGCTTGATCGCCTCGCCCGCTTTCTCGTCGGGGATGCCCACCACGGCGCACTCCAGCACGCCGGGCAGCTGGGCCACCACGTCTTCCACCTCGTTGGGGTACACGTTGAAGCCCGCGCACAGGATCATGTCCTTCTTGCGGTCCACGATCTTGAAGTAGCCGCGCTCGTCCATGATGCCCACGTCGCCGGTCTTGAAGTAGCCGTCAGCGGTCATGACCTTGGCGGTTTCGTCCGGGCGCTGCCAGTAGCCGGCCATCACCTGCGGGCCGCGAATGGCGATCTCGCCTGGCTGGCCCACGGGCACTTCGTTGCCGTCGTCGTCCACGCACTTCATCGAGGTGCTGGGCAGCGGCACGCCGATGGTGCCGGTGAAGGCGGTGCTGGTGGTGGGGTTGCAGCTGGCCGACGGACTGGTCTCGCTCAGGCCATAGCCCTCGCAGATGGGGCAGCCGGTCTTCTCCAGCCACTGCCGGGCGGTGGCGCTTTGCACCGCCATGCCGCCGCCCACCGACACCTTGAGGTGGCTCCAGTCCACGGTGGCGAAATCGGGGTGGTTCACCAGGCCGTTGAACAGCGTGTTCACGGCCGGGAAGCTGTGGAAGCGGTGCTTGCTCAGCTCTTTCAGCACGGCCGGCAGGTCGCGAGGGTTGGGAATGAGGATGGTTTTGCCGCCCACGCGCAGCGACAACATCATGTTCACCGTGAAGGCGAAGATGTGGTACAGCGGCAGCGCGCACACGCTGGTGGACTGCTCGCCCTCGGGCACCTTCTTCATGACCGGGTCGTTCCAGGCCTCGGACTGCAGCACGTTGGCAATGATGTTGCGGTGCAGCAGCACCGCGCCCTTGCTCACGCCCGTGGTGCCGCCGGTGTACTGCAACACGGCCATGTCGTCGGGCCCGATCTCGGGCTGGCGCAAGGTGGCGCGTGCGCCGCGGGCCAGGGCGTCGTTGAAGCGCACGGCGCCCGGCAAGTCAAAGGGCGGCACCATCTTCTTGACGTTGCGCACCACGTAGTTCACCAGCGCGCCCTTGGCCCAGCCCAGCAGGTCACCCATGGCGGTGAGCACCACGTGCTTCACCGGCGTGTGGCCGATGCACTGCTGCAGCGTGGCGGCAAAGTTCTCAATGATGACGATGGCCTTGGCCCCCGAGTCCTTGAGCTGGTGCTCCAGCTCGCGCGGCGTGTACAGCGGGTTCACGTTCACCACCACCAGGCCCGCGCGCAGGATGGCCGCCACCACGATGGGGTATTGCGGGGTGTTGGGCATCATCACCGCCACCCGGTCACCCTTGGCCAGGCCCAGGCTTTGCAGATAGGCCGCGAAGGTCTTGGACAGGGCATCGGTCTGGCCGAAGCTGATCTCTTTGCCCATGAAGCTGTAGGCGGGGCGGTCCGCGTAGCGGCCGAAAGCCTCTTCCATGAGGTGCACGAGCGAGCGGTACTGGCCGGGGTCAATGTCGGTCGGCACCCCGGGCGGATAGGCAGACAACCAGGGGCGGGCAGACGAGGGAGAAGACATGCAGGGCTCCGAAACGGTCAATGGCTTCCATTGTCCCGACGGGTGCGGCCTTTGGGCCTCGTGTTTTTCCCTGACACGAATCTGACCCACCACCGCCAGGCCAATGGAAAAGCAACCCTTTTGCTACAAAAAACAAAGCCGGCACGCAGGCCGGCTTTGTCTTCTGACACGTCGCAGGCTTTATTCGATGGCCTTGGTCATGTCCTCGACCACCTTCTTGGCGTCGCCGAACACCATCATGGTCTTGTCCATGTAGAACAGTTCGTTGTCCAGACCGGCGTAACCGGCGGCCATGGAGCGCTTGTTCACGATCACGGTCTTGGCCTTGTAGGCCTCCAGAATCGGCATGCCATAGATGGGCGAGCCCTTCTGAAGCGCGGCCGGGTTCACCACGTCGTTGGCGCCCAGGATGATGGCCACGTCGGCCTGGCCGAATTCACCGTTGATGTCTTCCATCTCGAACACCTGGTCGTAGGGCACCTCGGCCTCGGCCAGCAGCACGTTCATGTGGCCCGGCATGCGACCGGCCACGGGGTGGATGGCGTACTTCACCGTGATGCCCTTTTCGGTGAGCTTGTGCGCCAGTTCCTTCACCGCGTGCTGCGCGCGGGCCACGGCCAGGCCGTAGCCCGGCACGATCACCACCGTCTCGGCGTTGCCCAGGATGAAGGCCGCGTCGTCCGCGCTGCCGCTCTTGGCGGTGCGCTGCACGCCACCACCGGCCGCAGCCGCCGTGGCGTCACCGCCGAAGCCGCCCAGGATCACGTTGATGAACGAGCGGTTCATGGCCTTGCACATGATGTAGCTCAGGATCGCGCCCGAGCTGCCCACCAGTGAGCCGGCAATGATCAGCATGGCGTTGTTCAGCGAGAAGCCAATGCCCGCCGCCGCCCAGCCCGAGTAGCTGTTGAGCATGGACACCACCACCGGCATGTCGGCGCCGCCGATGGGGATGATGATCAGCACGCCCAGCGCGAAGCTCAGGGCCACCATCACAAAGAAGGCGGTCCAGTTCTCGGTGAAAGCGAAGTACAACCCCAGGCCAATGGTCAGCAGGCCCAGCACCGCGTTGAGCAAATGCTGGCCCTTGAACACCACGGGCGCGCCCTGGAACAGGCGGAACTTGTACTTGCCCGAGAGCTTGCCAAAGGCAATGACCGAACCCGAGAAGGTGATGGCACCGATGGCCGCCCCCAGGAACAACTCGATCTTGTTGCCAAACGGAATGGCCACGCCCTTGGCGGCGATGCCGAAAGCCCAGGGCTCGGCTACCGCGGCCACCGCGATGAACACCGCGGCCAGGCCGATCATGCTGTGCATGAAGGCCACCAGCTCGGGCATCTTGGTCATCTCCACGCGCTTGGCCATGATGGCGCCGGCCGCGCCGCCCACCAGCAGACCGCCCAGCACATAGACCATGCCCCGGCCTTGCCCACCCGACAGCTCGACGATGAGCGCCGCCGTGGTGAGCACGGCAATGGCCATGCCGGTCATGCCGAACAGGTTGCCGCGAATCGAGGTGGTCGGGTGCGACAGGCCCTTGAGCGCCTGAATGAAGCAGACCGAAGCGACCAGGTACAGAAGAACGACGAGGTTCATGCTCATTGCGCGCTCTCCTTGGCCGCCGGGGCCTTCTTCTCTTTCTTCTTGAACATTTCCAGCATGCGGCGGGTGACCAGGAAGCCGCCAAACACGTTCACCGCAGCCAACGCCACGGCCAGCACGCCCATGGTCTTGCCCAGCGGGGTTTCGGTGAGGGCGGCGGCCAGCATGGCGCCGACGATGACGATGGCCGAGATGGCGTTGGTCACGGCCATGAGCGGCGTGTGCAGCGCGGGCGTGACGTTCCACACCACGTGGTAGCCCACGTAGATGGCCAGCACGAAGATGATGAGGTTGATGAGGGTGGGGGATACGGCGTCCATGGGGTTCTCCGTTATTTGCGCTTCACTTCGCCGCCCTGCGCCATCAGGCAGGCCACGACGATGTCGTCGTCCATCGGCACCTGAACAGCGGTGGCGTCTTTGGGCAGCACGAGCTTGAGGAAGTCGAGCACGTTGCGCGCATAGAGCGCCGAGGCGTCGGCCGCCACCATGGCGGGCAGGTTGGTCTCGCCCACGATCACCACGCCATGGCGGGTCACGGTCTGGTCGGCCACGGTCAGCGGGCAGTTACCGCCCACGCTGCCGTCGGGGTTGGTGGCGCCCTTGCCGGCGGCCAGGTCCACGATGACCGAGCCCGGCTTCATGCTTTTCACCATGTCTTCCGTCACCAGCACCGGCGCGGCGCGGCCCGGGATGAGGGCGGTGGAGATCACCACATCGGCCTGCGCCACGCGCTTGGCCACTTCCACCTTCTGGCGCTCCAGCCAGCTCGGCGGCATGGGGCGGGCGTAACCGCCCACGCCCTCGGCCGCCTCTTTCTCTTCGGCGGTCTCGTAGGGCACGTCAATGAACTTGGCGCCCAGCGATTCCACCTGTTCCTTCACGCTGGGGCGCACGTCAGACGCCTCGATCACCGCGCCCAGGCGCTTGGCGGTGGCAATGGCCTGCAGGCCGGCCACGCCCACGCCCAGGATCACCACGCGCGCGGCCTTCACCGTGCCGGCGGCCGTCATGAGCATGGGGAAGAAGCGCTGGTAGTGGTTGGCCGCCAGCATCACGGCCTTGTAGCCGGCGATGTTGGCCTGCGAAGAGAGCACGTCCATGCTTTGCGCACGCGTGGTGCGCGGCGCGGCTTCCAGCGCGAAGGCGGTGAGGCCCGCGCCGGCCAGCTTCTGCAGCCCGGCCGCATCAAAGGGGTTGAGCATGCCCACCACGGTGGCGCCAGCCTTCATCTGCGCCAGCTCGGCGTCGGACGGCGCGCGCACCTTCAGCACCAGGTCGGCGCCCAGGGCGCCAGCGGCATCGGTGACCTCGGCGCCCACGGCGGTGTAGGCCGCGTCGGTGGCGCTGGCGGCCACACCAGCCCCCGACTGCACGCGCACCACGTGGCCTTGCGCCACGAGCTTCTTGGCCGTCTCGGGCGTGACGGCCACGCGGGTTTCGCCCGCCATGGTTTCGGCGGGTACGCCTATCAGCATGAAAGTCTCCTCACTCGGGGTGATGAAAAAGCGGGCAAGCATACCGTGAAAGCCTACTGTCAGCTTTTGGGGTGACGCCCCGCCGCGACGCACACGAGACAGATAATGCCGCGATGACTACCCGTTGGAAGCCGAGCGTGACCGTGGCCGCCATCGTCGAGCGCGATGGACGATACCTGCTGGTCGAAGAACACCCCCCCGAGGGCTTGCGCCTGAACAACCCGGCCGGCCACCTCGACCCCGGCGAGAGCCCCGAGCAGGCCGTGGTGCGCGAAACCCTGGAAGAGACCGCGCACGCCTTCGCGCCCGAGGCGCTGGTGGGCATTTACCTGTCGCGCTTTCAGCGCGCGGACGAAGACATCACCTACCTGCGCATGGCCTTTTGCGGCACGGTCACCGGCTTCGACCCCGACCGCGCGCTGGACCACGGCATCGTGCGCGCCCTGTGGCTCACGCCCGACGAAGTGCGCCAGAGCGCCGAGCGCCACCGCAGCCCGCTGGTGCTGCGCTGCATCGAAGACCACCTGGCCGGCCTGCGCCACCCGCTGTCGCTGATCCAGACCGACGCCTCCATCTGGCGGTACTGACCATCTCGCAGCCCAAGCGCACCCCATGATCGACACCCCGCTCCCCCTGCCCCCGGCCCCGCCCGCCCAGTTGGGCCAAGCGCTGCCGCCCGACGACGCCTGGCGGCACGAGCTGCACAACGAGGTGCACGCCCGCCCGCCGGCGCGCATTCGCCTGCCGGCCCTGGTGGTGCTGGTGGCCGTGCTCAACGAGGGCGTGAGCCGCGAGCAGGAATGCGAGCACCTGCGCCGCCTGCCTGGGCAGCAAGACCTGCCGCTGGAGCGCCTGAGCGGCAACTTTCTGCGCCTGCGCTTCCATGACCACACCATCAAGTGGGAGCGCCACACCGAGTTCACGCGCTACTCCTTCGTGCAGCCCCTGCCCGAGGGCGTGGGCCTGGGCGAGGCCGATCCGGTGCTGCTGGACAAGCTGATCCCGCCGCTGGAATGGTTGCGCACCATCCCCGGCCAGACGGTGGCCGCCATCAAGCTGGTGATGCTCACCGCGCCGCTACCGGAAGACACGCCCTCGGCCCAGGCCGTGCTGATGAACCAGGCCGTGCAGTGGTTCGGCGGGCGCACCGTGCTGGCCTCGCAGCTCGGCGGCGGGCACTCCTGGGCCGTGACCGATTTCCGCCTGCACCCTTCGGGCTTCGAGCGCATCCTGGTGGTGGCGCCGCCGGGCACCAGCGAGGGCCGCGCGGGCCGCATCTCGCAGCGCCTGCTGGAACTGGAGATTTACCGCCTCATGGCCCTGCGCGGCCTGCCGGTGGCCAAGGCGCTGTCGCCGGTGCTGGCCCAGGCCGAGTCGGAGCTGGCCACCATCACCGCGCAACTGGAGAACAAGGCCAGTTCCGAGCAAGAGCTGCTGGACCGCCTGGTGTCGCTTGCCGCGCGGGTGGAGCGCGCCACCGCCGAGCACAGCTACCGCTTTGCCGCCACCCGCGCCTACGACGCCATCGTGGGCCAGCGCATGGGCGAGCTGCGAGAGAAACCCATCCAGGGCACGCAGACCATTGGCGACTTCCTTCGCCGCCGGCTCACGCCCGCCATGGCCACGGTGGAGGCCAGCGCCACGCGCCTGACCTCGCTGTCAGAGCGGGTGGCCCGCACCAGCGCGTTGCTGCGCACGCGGGTGGACATCGCCACCGAGGCGCAGAACCAGCAGCTGCTGGAAAAACTCACGCGCGGCCAAGCCCTGCAACTGCAGCTGCAAACCACGGTGGAAGGCCTGTCGATCGCGGCCATTTCGTACTACGTGATCAGCCTGCTGCTCTACGTGGCCAAGGGCGCCAAGGCCGCGGGCCTGCCCATTCACCCCGAGATCGCCACAGGCGCGCTCATTCCGGTGGTGTTGTGGAGCGTGTGGCGCACCACGCGGCGCATCCACGCCAAGCTGGGCGGCCACTGAAGCCCGCCCACGGCGGGTTCACCAGCTGGTGGTGGCGTCGGTAGTGATGACACCACCGCCCAGGCACACCTCGCCGTCGTAGAGCACGGCGCTTTGGCCAGGCGTCACCGCCCATTGCGCCTGCTCGAAGCGCAGGGTGAAGCCAGCCTGGCCCTCGGGCTCGCAGGTGCAGGCCGCGTCGGCCTGGCGGTAGCGGGTCTTGGCGCCATAGGCACCGGGTACTGGCGGCTCACCCGCCACCCAGCTCACGTCTTGCGCGCTGAGCGCTGGCGACATCAGCCAAGGGTGCTCGTGGCCCTGCACCACCCACAAGGTGTTGCTCGCAATGTCCTTGCGCGCCACGAACCAGGGCTCGTGCTCGCTGCCGCCTTTTTGCGCCCCCTTGGCCTTCACGCCGCCGATGCCCAGGCCCTGGCGTTGGCCCAGGGTGTAGAAGCTCAGGCCCACGTGCTGGCCGATGGTGCGACCACTCGGCTCCTTGATGGGGCCGGGCTCTTTCGAGATGTAGCGGTTCAGAAAGTCGCGGAAAGGGCGCTCGCCGATGAAGCAGATGCCCGTGCTGTCTTTCTTCTTGGCGTTGGGCAGGCCGATCTCGGCCGCAATGCGGCGCACCTCGGTCTTGGGCAGCTCGCCCACTGGGAACAGCGTCTTGCTCAGCTGCGCCTGGTTCAGGCGGTGCAGAAAGTAGCTCTGGTCTTTCAGCGGGTCCAGGCCCTTGAGCAGCTCGAAGCGGCCGTGGCGCTCGCGCACCCGGGCGTAGTGGCCGGTGGCGATCTTCTCGGCCCCCAGGCGCATGGCGTGGTCCAGGAAGGCCTTGAACTTGATCTCGGCGTTGCACAGGATGTCGGGGTTGGGCGTGCGCCCGGCCTGGTACTCGCGCAGGAACTCGGCGAACACGCGGTCCTTGTACTCGGCGGCGAAGTTCACGTGCTCGATGTCAATGCCGATCACATCGGCCACGCTGGCGGCGTCCAACCAGTCTTGCCGGCTGGAGCAGTACTCGCTGTCGTCGTCGTCCTCCCAGTTCTTCATGAAGATGCCGACGACTTCATACCCCTGCTGTTTGAGCAGGTACGCGCTCACCGCGGAATCGACACCTCCGCTGAGCCCCACCACGACGCGCTGTTTGCTGGACATGGGGCCGAATTATCCCCGCCCGCCGCTGGCCCTGCCGGGCGCGGGTGCATCGCGCCTGAACCGCTGCTGAACGCGGCAGATACCCGCCGTTACATCGGACACGGGTGGGTTTAAGGCCCGTTTTATCTGGCGGCCTTGCAATGCCCTCACCCGCATGTGCGGGGCAATCGAAAAGGATGATCCCCATGAAATCGACCCTCGTCGCCGCCCTCCTCGTTGCCGCCACTGGTGCCGCCATGGCCGGCCCCACCTGCACCGCGCCGAAAGAGACCTGGAAGAAGGAAGCCGACTTCCAGGCCGAACTGAAGCAGCAGGGCTATGAGATCAAGACCTTCAAGGTCACCAAGGGCAACTGCTACGAGATCTACGGCAAGGACAAAGCCGGCAAGAAGGTGGAGATCTACTTTGACCCCGCCACCGGCAAGGCCCTTGAAAGCAAGTGAGCGATGAACTGAAGGCCCGCCGGGTGTGGGACCCTTTTGTGCGGGTGTTCCACTGGTCGCTGCTGGCCTGCGTGTTGCTCAACGAGTTCGCCGTGGACGACGGCGAAACCTTGCACCAGTGGCTGGGCTACACCGCCCTGGCCCTGGTGGGGCTTCGCATCGTCTGGGGTTTCGTGGGCACGCGGCACGCGCGCTTCGCCGACTTCCTGCCCACGCCGCGGCGGGTGCTGCGCCACGTCACGGCACTGTTTGACGGCCAGCCCGAACACCACTGGGGCCACAACCCGCTGGGCGCGCTGATGGTGTTCGCGCTGCTGACCACCGTGATCGCGCTCGGCCTCACGGGCTGGCTACAAACCACCGACGCCTACTGGGGCGTGGAGTGGGTGCAAGAGCTGCACGAAGCCCTGGCCGAAGGCCTGCTGTGGCTGGCGGGCCTGCACGCCGCCTCGGCCCTGGTGATGGGGCGCATCGAGCGCACGCGGCTGATCAAGGCCATGGTCACCGGCACCAAGGAACGCTACTGAACCCGGGCTGGTGCAAACTGCCGCCATGGCTGTGCGCATCGACCCCTCAGAGGTGACCTTCACCGCCATCCGCGCCCAGGGCGCGGGTGGTCAGAACGTGAACAAGGTCTCCAACGCCGTGCACCTGCGCTTTGCGGTGCACGGCTCCTCGCTGCCCGAGGCGGTGCAGCAACGCCTGCTAGCCACCAGCGACACCCGCATCAGCCAGGACGGCGTGATCGTGATCAAGGCCCAGGGCAGCCGCAGCCTGGAGCAGAACAAGGCCGAGGCCCTGGCCCGCCTGCAGGCCATGGTGGACGCCGTGGCCACCCCGCCGCGCGTGCGCCGCGCCACCAAGCCCACCCGCGCCTCGCAGCAGCGCCGCCTGCAGGGCAAGGCCGAGCGATCGGCCACCAAGCGGCAGCGGGGCAATGTGCGACACGCTGGCGAATAGCGCACTTAAGTATTTTTTACGGTTTCTTTAAGGGCAATTTAGCGGCGCGCAAACCTTGTGCTGCCGACACTGCCTACCCATGGACGCGGCGCATGGGGCGCCGCCTCCACCGACGCCAGCCGTGGGGCCGCCACGGCAAGGAACCGCACCATGCAATCGCACACGCAAGAAATGGCCGCCCTGGCCGAGGCCGCCCGCAACGGCCAGACCCGCTTCAACCTGTACGCTGGCATCCACAAGGCCATGCGCGCCATGCTGGCCGACACGCTGCACCGCATCGGCCGCACCGACCCCGACAACCCCGACGAAGTGGCCGACACCGCCCAGGCCGTGGCGCAGATGCTGGCCTTCTGCCACAGCCATGTGCAGCACGAAAACACCTTTGTGCACACGGCGCTGGAAAGCCGCTGCGCCGGCGTCACCCAGACCGTGGCACACGACCACACCGGCCACCTGCACCACATCGCCGAGCTGGGCCGCCTGGCCGCGTCGCTGGCCGAGGCCAGCACGCAGGAACGCGCGGCCTCGCTGCAGTCGCTCTACCTGCTGTTTGCCTTGTTCGTGGCCGACAACCTGGCCCACATGCACGTGGAAGAAACCGCGCTGAACAACGCCCTGTGGGCCAGCCACACCGACGCGGAAATCCTGGCGATTCACGATGCCCTGGTGGCCACCATTCCCTTTGAGGAAACGCTGTGGACCATGCGCTGGATGCTGCCGCACCTGCACGCGGGCGAGCGGCTGGCTGTGCTGCAAGGCATGAAGGCGGGTGGTGCGCCGGCCGAGGCGATTCAGGCCGTGCTGGAGGCTGCGCGCCCCCACCTGAACGAACGCGAGTGGGCGCAGTTGCTGCGCGGGCTGGGCCAGGCGCCGGTGCCCGGGCTGGTGGCGGTTTGACGCCGGCCTGATCTGGCGCGGCAGGCGCTCAGCCCGCCACGTCTTCCAGCTCCACGGTGGTGGGCGCGAGAAACCGGAAACTGCCGCGCCCGGTTTTCTCGATGCGCAGCCGCGGGCACTGCTCGCCCAGTCGGCGGTGCAGCAGCAGCAGCCGCGCCTCCAGGTTGTCGGCCACCTCGGGCAGGCGCAGCGAGGCGTCCAGGCGCAGTTCGCGGTTGGTGAACTCGCACCGCCCGCGCTGGCGCCAATCGCACAGCAGCTTCCAGAGAATGGCGCCCGCGACACCTTTGATGAGGTAGCTGTCGTTCACGAAGATGCTGTCGTTGGCCCGGTAGCGGCGCACGCGCAGGGGCGGACCAGGGTCGGGCGGCGTGGCACTGGCGGGGCGTTCCGCGTCGTCGACGCACGCCGTCTCTGCCTCCTGCATGAGGTCAATGGCCGCGGCCAGTGGCCCGGCCAGGGCCACCAAGGCGTCTTCGTCCTCGAAGCCAAAGCGCATGTCCTGCGGGCTCTCCACAAACAGCACCCCGATCAGGCGCCCCATGGACACAAGGGGCACGGCCAGTTGGCTGCGCGGCTCGGCCAGGCCGGGGTAAGGAATGTCGGTGCCGGGCGGGCCCGCGGCTTCGCCGTCCAGGCTGCTGCGCATGGCCTGGCTGTAGCGGTAGGCGGCCGTCATGTGCGTGATGCGCACCGGCGTCTGCTCGCGCGCGGCGGTGCCGATCACGCCCTGGCCCAGCGCAATTTCCGAGCCCACGCCCGATTGTTCGTAGCCCCGGCTGGCCACGGTGTACAGGCGCTGGGTGGCAGGGTCGAGGATGAGCACCATGGCGTGGTCAATGCCCAGTTCCGTGCCCAGCACCTCCAGCGCGGTGTCGAGCACCTGCCCCAGGTTGCAGGCGCGGGCCAGGCGGGCACTGGCGCGGCGCAGCACGCTCAGGTACACGGGCCCAGGCTCGGGCAAAGGCAGGGGCATGGGCAGCTCGCCCTGTGGCAGCAGCTCCACCCGCTGCACTTCGTGAATGTCAGAGCCGCGCAGGCGGAACACATCGGCCATGCCAGTGTGCGAGGCAATGCCCGCGAGCTGTGCCTTCATGCTCTCGAAGATGGGCCCTTCGGTTTCGGTGCGCAGGTAGCGCAGGTGCAAGCGATAGAAGCGGGCCGTGGCCGGGTGCAGCACCAGCAGGGTGGAGCGCGGGTTGGCCAGCAGGTTCTGGCGCGTCTTGTTGAAGAACTGGAACGACAGGGCCAGGTGACCGTCGTCCACGTAGTGCGCCTGCGAGATGTAGGCCACGTTGGGCGTGCCGTCGGCCGCCACCGTGGCCATGGTGGCGGGGATCACCCCTTCCAGGCAGGGCCGCACCTCGACCAGGGAGATGGGGCGATCGCTCATGGTGCTCGCCCGATGGGTTGGCCGGCGTGCGAGCCGGGGGTCTGGTCAAAGGCCTCGTCGGGCGCGAAGTCCAACGCCACCAGGTCATCGAGCCGGTAAGCCAGCATGGCCTGCACGAAGGCGGGGGCAAAGCCGATGATCGCCAGCTCGGCCTGCATCGAGGTGAGATAGCGCTCGATGACCGGCACGTCTGCCTCGGTGGCCTCGCGCAAGCGCACCTGCCGCGTCTTGACCTGCAGCGTGCGGTGGGTGGATGGCTGGCTGAACACCACCGCCATGCGGCCGGTGGCGGCGATGTCGCGCAACAACTGGCTGGCCTGGCTGCGCGCCAGGTACACCGTGAGCGATGCACCCCCTTCGTGCACCGCGCTGCCCACCGCCCGCATCAGGCTGGGCACCAGGTCCAGCGAGGCACTGCCCACGATGGTGGAAACCCCGCGCTCAATCAGCGCAAGGTGCTCGCCAGCCAAGGCAAGGGGCGCAGAGGTGGCCATCGAACATACAGGTGGGGGTAGGAAGAACGCATCATAGCCACGGCACGCGGCGCCGGGTGGGCTCGCGCTGCCCGCCATGGCCGCGACGGCGGTGGGCACCCGAGCGGCTGGCTATCATGCCCGCGTGACCCCTCGTACCAACCCGTCTCGCGCCGTGCGCGGCCTGCTTTGGCTGGCCGGGGTGTTGTCGCTGGGGTTGGGCATCGTGGGCATGGTGCTGCCGGGCCTGCCCACCACCGTCTTCGTGCTGATCGCCGCCGCCTGCTTCGCCCGCGCCTCGCCACGCCTGCACCAGTGGCTGCTGAACCACCGCTGGTTCGGCCCCATGGTGCAAGACTGGGAAGCCCACCACGACATGACGCGCCGGGCCAAGACCTGGGCCATAGGCTCCATGGTGCTGATGGTGAGCCTCTCGTCCTGGACGCTGCGCGATCGCCCCTGGGTGATGGCCGCCGTGCTGGCGGCCGGCGCCGTGGGCGTGTGGGTGGTGGGGTGGCGCATTCCCACCCGGCGCAGCGACCAAGCCTGAAAACGTCAAAGGCCCCAACGGGGCCTTTGTGTCATGGAACCGGCAGAACTCAGGCCGCGCGGCGCGCCAGCACCTCGAAGGCCGGCAGGGTCTTGCCTTCCAGCACCTCCAGGAAGGCGCCGCCACCGGTGGAGATGTAGCCCACGTCCTTCTCGATGCCGTACTTGGCGATGGCGGCCAGGGTGTCGCCACCACCGGCAATGCTGAAAGCGCTGCTCTCGGCAATGGCCTGGGCGATGGCCTTGGTGCCGCCTTCGAAGGCGGCAAACTCGAACACGCCCACCGGGCCGTTCCACACGATGGTGCCGGCGCGCTTGAGCTGGTCGGCCAGCTTGGCGGCGGTCTCGGGGCCGATGTCCAGGATCAGGTCATCGTCGGCCACCTCGGTGGCCTTCTTCACGGTGGCCGGCGCATCGGCGGCGAAGGTCTTGGCGGTGACCACGTCGGTGGGAATCGGCACCTCGGCGCCGCGCGCCTTCATGGCCTCGATCACGGCGCGGGCCTCGCCCACCAGGTCGGGCTCGGCCAGGCTCTTGCCGATCTTCAGGCCGGCTGCCAGCATGAAGGTGTTGGCGATGCCACCGCCCACGATGAGCTGGTCCACGTTCTTGGCCAGGCTTTGCAGGATGGTGAGCTTGGTGCTCACCTTGCTGCCGGCCACGATGGCCACCAGCGGGCGCTTTGGCTGGGCCAGCGCCTTGGCGATGGCGTCCATCTCGGCGGCCAGCAGCGGGCCGGCGCTGGCGATGGGCGCGGTCTCGGCGATGCCGTAGGTGGTGCCTTCGGCGCGGTGGGCGGTGCCAAAGGCGTCGTGCACGAAGATGTCGCACAGGGCGCCCAGCTTCTTGGCGAGCTCGGGGTTGTTCTTCTTCTCGCCCACGTTCAGGCGGCAGTTCTCCAGCAGCACCACCTCGCCCGGGGCCACGGCAAAACCACCGTCCACCCAGTTGGACACCAGGCGCACCTCGCGGCCGAGCAGCTCGCCCAGGCGCTGGGCCACGGGGGCCAGGCTGTCCTCGGGCTTGAACTGGCCTTCGGTGGGGCGGCCCAGGTGGGAGGTGACCATCACCGCGGCGCCGGCGTCCATCTCCATGCGGATGGCGGGCACGCTGGCGCGAATGCGGGTGTCTTCGGTGATGCGGCCGTCGTCGTCCTGGGGCACGTTCAGGTCGGCGCGGATGAACACACGGCGGCCCTTGGCCTGGCCGTTGGCACAAAGGTCGGAGAAGCGGATGAAGGCGGACATGGTCGACTCGGTTGGATGGCGGGAATGCAACCCGGCATTGTAGGAAACCGGCCGACCGCGCCCTGCCTCAGCGCACGCAGGGCGCCAGGGCGTCCAGGCCTGCCTCGTAAGCCCGCGTCTGTACCCCCATCACGCCCAGCACGGTGTGGAACAGGTTGTCGTGCGAGTAAGGCTGGCTGGCGCGCTGGCGCAGGCAGTCCATGTGCAGCTTGTTGCGCTGCTGCAGGGCCGGCGAGAACCAGGCCACCATGGGCACGCGGGTCTGCTGCTCGGGCGCGAAGGCATAGGGCACGCCGTGCAGGTACAGGCCGTTTTCGCCCAGCGACTCACCATGGTCGGACATGAAAATCAAGCCGGTGCTGGCCTGGCCGCTGGCAGCGCGCTTCTGCAGCCATTGCAGGGTGCTGTCGAGCACGTGGTCGGTGTAGGCGATGGTGTTGTCGTAGGTGTTGACCAGCGCGTCCGGCGCGCATTGCGACAGGGTGTTGCTGGTGCACTCGGGCAGGAAATGCTTGCGATCGGCCGGCGTGCGCTTGTAGTAGGCCGGGCCGTGGCTGCCCATGAGGTGCAGCACCAGCACGGTACCGCGGGCGCGGCGCTCGGGGTCAAGCGCGGCCAGGCGCTCGTCCAGGCCCTTGAGCAGGGCCTCGTCGAAGCACTCGTCGCCCTCGCACAGGGCGGGGTCGGGCGTGGGGCGGTCGTTGGGCACGCGGGCACACACGCCCTTGCAGCCCGACTGGTTGTCCAGCCAGAGCACGGCCAGGCCGACGCGCTGCAGCACGTCCAGCAGGTTCTCTTGGGTGGGGGCCTTGTCTCCGCCTTGCTCGCGGGTCAGGGGCGAGAACATGCAGGGCACCGACACCTGCGTGTTGGTGCCGCATGAGCTGACGTGCGGGAAGTTCACCAGGTCGCCCTGCGCCTGCCAGCGCGCCATCGCGGGCGTGGTGTTGCGCGCATAGCCGTTGAGGCCCCAGTTCTGGGCGCGGGCGGTCTCGCCCACCACCACCACGAACAAGGGAGCCGGCCCCTCGCCTTTGGTCACCAGGGCGGCGTCTTCACCGATCGACTCCAGCGCCATGGCCTGCCGCGGCAACTGCTCGGCGCCCAGGCGGGCCATGGCGTACACCGAGTTGAGCGGGTTGATCATGTAGCGCACCGGCTTGTGGTTGCGTGCCAGCGATGCCAGTTGCTGGTAGCCCCCCAGCACCGACACCAGGGCCAGCACCAGGCCCAACACCAGGCCCAGGGCGTTGCCGCCCAGGCGAGGCCACCAGCCTTGCACCGGCTGGGGCCGGCGCCACAGCCACCACAAGGGCGGTCCGGCAATGCCCAGCACCGTCAGCGGCAGCGCCCACGAGAGCAGGTCGCGCACCTCGCGCACGTCGGTGTTGACCACGTTGGCCATCATGGTGGGGTCGATCACCGCGCTGTACTGCCACATGAAGTGGCTGTTGAACGCCGACACCACCACCAGCACCGACGCCAGGGGGCGGAACACCCGCGGCCAGTTCAGCAAGAACAGCAGCGCGGCCACGGCGCCCAGCACCGGCAGGCCCAGGGCCAGCACCAGGCCGGCGGCCTGCGTGCCCGACTCGCCCAGCGAGACCAGGCGTTGCCACAGGGGCAGGTTGCCGACCGTGGCCAACCACAGCGCCACCGGCAACACCAGCCGCCAGGAAGAGGGAACAGAAATTTTCATGGGTGCGAAGGATGCCGAAACGGCGTTAATCCAACCTTAGGGGCTGCCCCGACCCGACGAGGGGCCAGTGCAGCGTGAATCGGGTGGTCATGGGCGGCTCGCCGGTGTCGCGGTGCAGGCCGCCGCCCCACTGTTCGGCCATGCGCTGCACCAGGCGCAGCCCCAGGCCCAGGCCGCCGCCGTTGGTGGCCGGCACCGGCGCACCAGGGCGCTGCCCGTCGTCGCTGACCGACACCCCCACCTCGCGCCCGCGCTGCCACACCTCCACCACCACCTGGGTGTCGGCGGGGGTGTGCCGCAGCGCGTTGGCGATCAGGTTGCGAAGGGCCAGCTCCACCAGCATGGGCGGGGCGTGCACACGCACCTCGGCCTCTGGCGCCTGCAGAGACAGCTCATGACCGCCGGCATAAGCGGCGGGTGCCTGCTCGGCCACCAGGGCGCTGGCCACCTGCACCAAGTCGGTCTCGAGCGGGCCTTCCACCCGCTGGGCACGGGCGAGATCGAGCAGTTGCGACAGGATGCCGCCCGCGCGCAAGGCCTCGTGTTCCAGCTCGGCCAGGCGCTCGGGCGAGGGGTCGCGCTGCGCGGCCGAGGCCTGCAGCGCCAAGGCCGCCAGCGGCGTGCGCAACTCGTGCGCCACGTCATTGGCGAATTCGCGCTCGCGCCGGGCCTGCTGCTGCAGGCGATCGACCAGCGAATTGATGGCTTGCACCGTGGTGGAAAACTCGCGGTAGGCGTGCTCTCGGCCAAGCCGGTCGCCGGCCACCACGTCCAGCGCGGCCACGTCGTGCGAGAGGTGGTCCAGCGGACGCAGGCCACGGCGAATGGCCCAGCCCAGCAGCAGCGCCACCACCGGCAGCACCAGCAGGGCAGGACGGGCCAGGTGCAGGGCCATGTCACGGCCCAGGTCCACGCGGTGGTCGTTGTCCATGAGCACCGCCACGCGGTCCTGGTCGCCCTCGGCGTACAGGCGCCAGCGCTCAGGCCCGGCCCCCGGGCTGGCCACCACCCGGCGCTCGCCAAAGCCTGGCGGCGGGGGTTGGCGCAGGTTCAGGGCATCTGCCAGCCCGTGGGTGTCGGTGTGGAGCTGACCGTTGACCCAGCGCAGCACCGCCACCTCTTGCACATAGGCCCGGGGGCGGTCGCCCTCGATGGGCGGCGCGGTCGCCTGGTTGGCACCGGGCGCGGCGGCACGCCACATGCGGGCAATGGCCACCAACTGGCCGTCGGTGACTTCATTGGCCTCGTGGTGACCGGTGTACCAGGCCGACCAGAGCAGCGAGGCCCAGATGGCCAGCAAGGCACCGATCACCCACAGCCACAAGGTGACCCAAAGCCTGGGTTGGGGGCGATCGACCGTCATGGCGCGGGCGGCACGAAATAGCCCACGCCGCGCACCGTTTTGATGAGCGACTCACCCAGCTTGCGGCGCAGGTGGTGAATGTGCACCTCGATGGCGTTGCTCTCCAGCGCCTCGCCAAAACCGTACAGGGCAGATTCCAGGCGCGACTTCGACAGCACCTGCGGGCTGGCCTGCAAGAGCGTTAGCAGCAGGGCGAACTCTTTTCCGCCCAGCACCACCGGCTGGCCTGCGCGCAAGACAGTGTGCGCGGCCGGGTCGACCACCAGATCGCCATGCTGAATCACCGGGTTGCTGCGCCCATGCGCCCGGCGCAGCATGGCGCGCAGGCGAGCCAGCAACTCGTTGGCGTCAAAGGGTTTGACGATGTAGTCGTCGGCCCCTTCGTCCAGGCCCGTGATGCGGTCGCTCACGCCGTCACGCGCCGTCATGATGAGCACCGGCAGGTCAGGGCGCTCCGCCGCGGCGCGCCCGGCCTCGGGCGGGGGCTGGCGGCGCACGCGAGCCAGCAAATCCAGCCCATCGCCGTCCGGCAGGCCCAAGTCAAGCAACACCACGTCAAACGGCTCGACCGACAACGCCGACCACGCAGAGGCCAAGGTGCCGCACACGTCCACGGCGTAGCCGGCCTGCTTGAGCGAGGCCTGCAGGCCACCGGCAATGCCGGCATCGTCTTCCACCACCAGTGCACGCATGACCGCACCCCCATTGATTCGGCGCGATTATCCGGGCGGCGATTAAGGCACGGTTAACGCGTCGGTCGCATCCTGCCACCCCATGAATAGGCATCGTCAATACCTGGTGCGGGGCTGGCTGGCCTTGCTGCTGCTGACCCTGGTGTGGGACGCCACTGGCGCCGACCTCACCGTCATGCGCTGGATCGGCTCCCCCACAGGTTTTGCGCTGCAACATGAGTGGTGGCTGGAACGCGTGCTGCACGACGGCTTGCGCCAGGCCGCCACGGGCGTGATGGTGGCGGTGTGGGTCTGGGCGCTGTGGCCCGCCAAGCGGCTGGGACTGCCGCGCAGCGAGCGCCTGACCGTGGCGGTGCTGTCGGTGCTGGGCCTGCTGGCGGTGAACCTGGTGAAAAACGCCAGCGCCACCAGTTGCCCTTGGGACTGGTCGATCTTCGGCGGCCAGGTGCCCGCCATTTCGCACTGGGCCTGGGGCGTGTTCGACGGTGGCCCGGGCCGCTGCTTCCCCGGCGGCCACGCCTCCAGCGGCATGGCCTTCGTGACCCTGGCCCTGCCCTGGCTGTGGCCCGTGACCCGCGAAGGCCGTGCACCGAGCACCGGCTGGTGGTGGCTGGCTGCCGCCCTGGCGGTGGGCCTGCTGGCCGGTTTCGTGCAGACCCTGCGCGGCGCCCACCCGCCCAGCCACACCGCCTGGACGCTGCTCATCTGCGGCGGCGTCAGTCTGGCCGGCTGGGCCCTGGCGCGCCGCTGGCTGGCCTCACCAGCCCAGGCCGACGTGCAAGGGCAAATAAACGGCCATGCCGGCGACGATGGTGCCCAGCACGCCGCGCTTCCATGAAAACCAGGCCATGCCAGCCAGGGCAGCGAACAGGCGCGCGTCCTGCCAGGTGTCCACCAACTGGCCGCGCGCCATCACGATTTCGGGAATGACCACCGCCGCCAGGGCGGCAATGGGCGCGTATTGCAGGCCACGCTGCGCCCAACCCGGCAGCGACCAGGGCTTGTCGCTGATGAAAAAGAAGCCGCGCGTGACCACGGTGATCAGGCCCAGGGCCACGATGGTCAGCAGCGTCCAGAGGTCCACATCAAGCACCGCGATGCCCTCCTGCGCGCTTGGGGTCCAGGTGCTCGATCACCAGGCACACCGCCACCGCGCTGGCAATGGCCACGAGGATGTTCAGCTTCAAGGGCAGCGCCCAGGCCGCCACGGCCGCCGCGCCCGCCACGCCCGCCGACAAGACCCGCAGGCGTGAGGTGGCCAGCGAGCACAGCACCCCCAGCAGCGCCAGGATGCCGGCAAACCCCAGGCCCCACTCGGTGGGAATGGCGTTGGCCAGCACCACGCCCACCACGCTGGCCGTCATCCAGCCCACGTAGTTCACCGCGCAGTTGCCCATCAGGTAGGCCTGTTGGCGCGCCAGTTCGTCGGGCGTCTGGCCCGGCTTGGGGTAGCGCCGCGCGAAGAACACGTAGCTCAAGTCGCCGGTCACGTAGCCGCTGACCAGGCGCTGCCAGCGCGGCAGGTGCATGAGGTACGGACGCAAATGGGCCGAAAACACCACGAAGCGCAGGTTCACGCAAAAGGCCGCCGCCAAAATCACCCACAAAGGCGCGCCCGACACCATCATGGGCACCGCCGCCAACTGCGCGCTGCCGGCGTAGACGATGAAGGTCATCAGCAGGGCCTCGGCCACCGACAAACCCGACTTCACCATGGCCACGCCCGTCATCAGCCCCCAGGCGGAAATGCCCATGGCCACCGAGCCCTGGTCGCGCACGCCCTCCCAGAACTCCGCGTAGCGGCGGTGCTGTGGCAGAAAAAACATCAGCCCAGGCGCTGGCCCGGGGCCAGCGGGAAGCCACGCAGAAAGTCGGCCACCGGCAGGCGCTTGCCGCCCGCGCGCTGCAGCGCCGTGAGGCTCAGCGCGCCGTCGCCCGTGGCCACCACGATGCCGCTGTCGTCCACGGCCAGCACCTCGCCGGGCGAGGCTTGGCGCGTCGGCGCGACCAGGCTTGATGCCCACACCTTGATCGCCTCGCCACCACAGGCCGTCACCGCGCCGGGGAACGGGTCAAACGCCCGCACGCGCCGCTCGATCACGGCGGCCGGCAAGGTCCAGTCGATGGTGGCCTCGGCCTTCTCGATCTTGTGCGCGTAGGTGATGCCCTCGGCCGGTTGCGGCGTGGCGTGCAGGCCGCCACAGGCCGCGGCCTCCAAGGCCTCCACGATCAGACGCCCACCCAGGTCGGCCAGCCGGTCGTGCAGGCTGGCGGTGGTGTCGTCGGGGCGAATCGGCTCACGTTCGATCAGCAGCATGTCGCCCGTGTCCAGGCCCTCGTCCATCTGCATGATGGTCACGCCGGTTTGCGCATCACCGGCCTCGATGGCCCGGTGGATCGGCGCGGCGCCGCGCCAGCGCGGCAGCAAGGACGCGTGGATGTTCAGGCAACCCAGGCGCGGTGCCTGCAAGGTCCACTGCGGCAAGATGAGGCCATAAGCCGCCACCACCATCGCGTCGGCCTGGGCGTCGGCAATGGCCGCCTGGGCCTGGGCGGCGTCCTCAGGAAACTTCCCGTCCAGCCGCAGGCTGCGCGGCTGCGCCACGGCGATGCCATGCTCTTGCGCCAGTTGCTTCACGGGCGACGCCTGCAACTTCATGCCGCGGCCCGCAGGCCGGTCGGGCTGCGTCAACACCAGAGGCACCTGGAACCCGGCGGCCAACAAGCGCTCCAGTGCCACGCGGGCAAACACCGGCGTGCCGGCAAAAATGATCTTCATGAGGATTGGCACCGCGCCAAAGGCTGCGGTGCTGAGGAATGGTCAGGGATGTGAGGGCGAGATGTCCTCATGCCGAAGCTCGTCGGTGAACTGCAGGCGACGCAACACACCCTGGGGATCGAAGTGCAGGTGGGCCTGTCGGGGCGCCGAAATTTCCAGGTAGCGGTAGGTCCACACATCGCCCTTGAAACTGGCCACGTGCTCCACCAGGGCCGGACGGCCCATGTCGCGCAGGGCGTCGTGCCAGGTGGTCACGTCCACCACCAGGTGGCGCAGCATCCAATCGATGTCGAGCACCTGCTCCACCTTCACGACGCCACCGTCGGGCCCCAGGTCGACGTTGTGAACCCATTGCCCGGCGGGCTGGCCCGAGTACTGCAGCCGCGTGCCGGTGGCCAGGGGCACCACACTGGTGGGCTGGCCCAGGCGGCGCACGACCTCATCGCGCGGCGTGCCCATCTCCAGGCGCGAGGGCATGAGCGAGCAGCCGCCCAGTCCCAGCAACACGGCCAGCAGCAGGGCGGCGGTTTTCATGCGCGCTCCAGGTCTCGCTGGGCCTTGACCAGCTTGGTCTTGATGCGGTTGCGCTTGAGTGGCGACAGGTACTCCACGAACACCTTGCCCATGAGGTGGTCCATCTCGTGCTGGATGCAAACCGCCAGCATGCCCTCGGCCTCAATGACGCGCTCGGCGCCCTCGCCATCCTGCGCGCGCACCCGCACGGCCACGGAACGCTCGACGCCGTCGTAAATGCCTGGCACGGACAGGCAGCCTTCCTCGCCCTTGCGGGTTTCGGGGCTGGCCCACTCGATCACCGGGTTGATGAGCACCAGGCGCTGGTTGCGCTCCTCGCTCACGTCGATCACGATCAGGCGTTCGTGCACGTCCACCTGAGTGGCGGCCAGGCCAATGCCATTGGCCGCGTACATGGTGGCAAACATGCGCTCGATCAGCTCTCGCACCCGGGCGTCCACCTCGCGCACTGGCGCGGCCACGGTGTGCAAGCGGGGATCGGGGTATCGAAGAATCGGAAGGGGGGCGAAATCGGGCATGGTCAGCAGAAACGAGGCTGGGCCGACATGGCTGGCGCTGGCGCGACAACTGGCGGCGAAGCGGTGACGGGCGGGACGGGTTGTCGTTATTTTCGCGACTTTTGCCAAGCGGTGCGAGACAGCCGCCCACAAACATTGCCTAATCAAGGGCTTGATCGCAAAATCAAATGCGATTTGTCAAGACCAGAGCGCCACTGGCGAGCGGTTGTGCGTGAAGCGCCCACCGTGATTCGGTGGACGTCGCCCAGGGGCCAACACATGCCATCCAAGACCCATCTGCTGTCCACCCTCGCCGTTGCTGCGACCTTCGCCTGCCTCAGCACCGGTGCGGCGGCCCAGAACTACCCCATCACGAGCGGACAGCGCACCACCGCGCAGCAGGTGGCCCAAGCGGGCGTGGCCCTGTCAGAGTTGGCGCCCAACGCACCCGACCAGTACACCATCCGCTCGGGCGACACCCTGTGGGCCATCTCGGGCCTGTTCCTCAAGAGCCCCTGGCGCTGGCCCGAGCTCTGGGGCATGAACCTCAACGACATCCAGAACCCGCACCGCATCTTCCCCGGCCAGGTGCTCTACCTGGACAAGACCGGTGGCCGCGCGCGCCTCACCACCCGCGCGCCCGGCGCCGACCTTGACACGGTCAAGGTATCGCCGCGCGTTCGCGGCGAAAGCCTGGCCGATTCGGCCATCCCCACCGTGTCGATGGCCCACATCGCGCCTTTCCTGCAAGAGCCCCTCATCGTGGACGAAGCCACCTTTGCGCTGGCACCGCGCATCGTGGCCACACAGGAAAACCGCGTTCTGCTCAGCCGCGGCGACCGCGCTTACGCCCGCTCGCTCTCAGCCGACGCCCCGCAGGCCACCCCCCTGGCCCTCGAAAACGGCCGCTCCAAGGCCTATCGCGTGTTCCGCGAGGCCGTGCCTCTAAAGGACCCCACGACCCAGGAAATCCTGGGCTTTGAAGCCCAATACGTTGGCGCAGCCGACCTGCTGAGCAACGAAACCCAACGCGACGGTGTGGATGCCGACGGCAAAGCCGCCAAGGAAATCGTGCCGGCCAGCCTGGACATCACCAGGGCCAAGCAAGAACTTCGCGTGGGCGACCGCCTACTGCCAGAGCCCGAACGCGAATTCACCAACTACGTGCCGCACGCCCCCAAAACCCAGCTGCAGGGCCAGGTGGTCTCGGTGTACGGTAACGCCGTTCGCTATGCGGCCCAGAACCAGGTGGTGGCCATCAACCGCGGTCGTCAGCACGGCCTGGAGCGCGGCCATGTGCTGGCCCTGCAACGCGGCAGCGACCTGGTGGTGGACGGCACCGACAGTGGCCGGCCCAACATGCGCCTGCCCGGTGAACGCAACGGCCTGATGATGGTTTTCCGCATCTTTGATCGTGTGTCCTACGCCCTGGTGCTGCAAATCGAGGACGGCGTGCAAGTCGGCGATCGCTTCGGCAATCCCTGACCCCGCATGGAGACCGCCGAACTGGCCGCCTGGCTGCGCCTGCTGCTCACGCCAGGGCTGGGCCGAGTCGGCGCTCGCCGGCTGCTGAGCGCCTGCGGTTCGCCACAAGCGGTGTTTGAGCGCCACCGCCTGGACGATGTGCCCGATCTGGACAAAATCGTTGCCGAACACGTCGCCTGGCTGCAAGCGTCTTCTCGCCACCTCGCCATCCCGCTGGGTGACGAGCGATACCCCGCCGAACTGCTCCACACCGAAGACCCGCCACTGCTGCTGTTCGCGCTGGGCGACGCCGAACTGCTTAAGCACCCCCTGCGGGTGGCGGTGGTGGGCAGCCGCAACCCAACGCCTCAGGGCGAACTGAATGCCAGGCAGTTTTCGCAGGCACTGGCGGCCTCTGGAGCGTGCGTGGTGTCGGGCCTGGCACTGGGCGTCGATGGGGCCGCCCACGAAGGCGCACTGGCAGCGCATGGCAAGACGATCGCCGTGGTGGGCACCGGCCTTGATCGCGTTTACCCAAGCCGTCACCGCGACTTGGCTCACCGCATCGCGCAGGAAGGCCTGCTGCTGAGCGAATACCCCTTGGGCACGCCGCCCCTGGCCCCGCATTTCCCGCAGCGCAACCGAATCCTCTCTGGCCTGTGCCAAGGCACGCTGGTGGTCGAGGCTGCGCTGCAATCGGGCTCACTGATCACGGCCCGCCTGGCCGCCGAGCAAGGGCGCGAGGTGTTCGCCATCCCCGGCTCCATTCATTCGCCTCAGGCCCGGGGCTGCCACGCCCTGATCCGCCAGGGCGCCAAGCTGGTGGAATCTGCGCAAGACATCCTGGAAGAACTGCACGCCCAGCCTGTGGGCCAGGCCACGCCATTGGGCGGCGGCGCGAGTGCAGCGCCCGCTGAGGTGTCGGAAGAAGAACGACAACTGCTCGACGCCTTGGGACACGCCCCCATGGGCTTTGATGCCCTGCAGGCCCGCACCGGCTTGCCCACGGCGCTGCTTCAGGCAAGGCTACTGGAACTGGAATTGGCGGGCCACCTTGCCCGGCAGCCTGGCGGCATGGTGCAGCGACTGGTGCACACCTGAGGCGCCAGCCACAGGGGGTAGATCAGGCCAGCAGGCGTTCCGGCTGGGCGTCGAGCTTGGCCAGCGCATCGCGCGTAGCCCGCACGGTGAGGGCCTCTTCCTCAGACGGCAGCAACAACCCGGCCTGCAGGTAGGCCGCCACGCGCGCGGCCTGCATCAGGAAACAGCGCCCCGCGGGTGCGACAAACAAATACAGTTGCCCACGCTCGCTGCGCCACACCAACTGGGCGTTGTTGAGCTTCGCCCCGTGCTCCAGGCCAAACCAGGCGCCGATCTGCAATTCGCTGGCCCAGGCGCGCATCGCCTCGGTGGGCTGACTGCCGCCCGTGTTGACCACCTCAATGTTGCTGGCGTCCACCCCGGTGATGAGCTCGATGCTGCTGGCATCCAAGTCCAGATCGCCCACGCCATCTTGAGGCAGGTAGTCCTCCAGGTTGGCCAAGCGCTGAGCCAAGCGAGCAAGGTGATCCTCGGCGATCGGTTCGGTGCGCGACATAAAGGCATCGGCCAAGGTGTCGCTCACCGCCTTGATGTGCTCGTCCTGCATGCCGGGGGGATAACCCAACAAACCCATGCCCTTGCGCAGGCGCTGGAGAATGCCCGGGAGCTGTTGGATCACCCGCGCTCGGTCGCTGCGATTGGGTTTGGCGCTGGCCGCCCACAACAGGTCGCTGGCCACCTGCTTGAGGTCGCGGGTGATCTCGGATTTCTGGCCATGCTTCACGCTGGCCACGGCCAGCACGTCCACCCACACCTTGAAGAGAAACTCGCGCACTTCGTCGCGCACCGGCACGTCTTCCAGCAGCTTGCGCAGCTCGATGGTGTACTGGACCGACAGCGTTTCCTTCTGCTCGATCTGCTGTGCCACGCTCACCACGCGCTTGGTGTCGCCCTGCTCATGCAGGTGGGTGGCCAGGAATTTCTGGAACTCATCCAGCACCAACTGAAACACACGGCGCCCGGTCTCCGGGTATTGCTCGATCACCTGCACGACGCGGCGGATTTCGGCCTCCAGCGCCGCTGAACTCACACCCGATTCAAAGCCCATGACGCACGAGCCCATCCGGTCGATCAGTTGGCGCGCGGGGTGCTGCAGCGATCCAAAGAAGTCGGGCTCAGCCAGGGCCACGCGCAGCACCGGGATCTGCAAACGGGCGAACCACACGCGCACGCTGGCAGGGATTCGCTCTTCAGCCAAGATGCTCTGAAACATCAGCGCCACGATTTCCACCGTGGCTTTTTCCGTGGGCGTGCTCGCGGCCTGTTTCAGCTCGGCCGTGCGCTGGCGCACCACCGCGGCGGCACGTTCGACGTGGGCGGGTCCCACGGGTCCACCGAGGTCAACGTCCAGACTGGCGCCCATGCTGACACGGGCCACCGAGCGCTGAATGGCTTGCTGCAACTGGGGCGAGGGCGGCAGGATCTGCGTGGCTTCGAACTCGCCACCGAGGCGATCCATCAACAGCCGCCGCAAGCGCCCCACCACACCCTGGGCACGCATGCGCGCGCGCGCCAACGGTGTGGTGCCGGTCAACATGCGGGTTTCTTCGCCCACACCGCCACTGGAGGTGCTACTGCCCAAACCGGAGGAGCCGGTGTCGCCGGCACCGCCCCTCCCGCTGGGCGTGCCGCCGGGGGAGCGCTTGACGAGTGACTGAAGGTCGATTTCCTTCATTACCCCGCCGTCCACCAACAGGCGATTGGCGGCTTGGTAGGCGCCCAAGAGCTTGTCCGCCACAGCGTTGCCCAAACCGTCTTGAATCATGGCCAGGGCGTCGCGCGTCATGCCCGCGGCCACCCATTGCTCAATGAGCACGCGGGCGATCACGTCGGGCAGCAGAGGGTCGTCGCGGGACAGTTCCTGGCGGCGCTCCAGGTGCTGAATGCGCAGGCGCAACTCATTGAGTTCGGACGAGGCCTTGTCGAGCACCTTCATCGCCAGCCGGGAAGCCAGGATCTGGTCCTTGACGACACCATCGTCCACCAGTTCCAGCTTGGACGGCATGCTGCCCATGCCGCTGTTGATCGCTGCAGGCGGCAACAAGAGGCGCTGCAGGCCACGCTTGGCCAAGCCCAGCCAGGTGTTGTGGTGCTGCTGGAACGCCAGCCAGGCGTCGCGTCGCGCCAGCGCCTCCTCGCTGGGACCGTGTCGGTCCCGCAGTTCGCTCATGAGGGCGTCACACGCCTTGACCACGTCCGGCAAAGCCCGGCCCACGTGAACCACGAAGAGCTCACGCGCCTGGCGGGCCAGGGAATTGGGGTGCGCGATGGGGTTGGACACAGTGGACTCAGTATGACACGAAGGCCTAATCTTCCAGCCCCAAGAGGCGGCTGTCGACGCTCAATTGAGGGACAGACCCATCAGACCACGGCACCTGCATTTGGGTCATCCGGGTCTCCGGCCTTGGGACCAGATTTGATCAGGTCTTCCCGCTTGATGCCCAGCCACATGGCCATGGCGGCCGCCACGAACACCGACGAATAGATGCCGAAGCAGATGCCGATGGTCAGCGCCATGGCGAAATAGTGCAGCGTGGGGCCGCCGAACAGCAACATGGACAACACCATGATCTGGGTGGACCCGTGGGTGATGATGGTCCGGCTGATGGTGGACGTGATGGCGTTGTCGATGATCTCCACCGTGGTCTTCTTCCGGTAGCGCCGGAAGCTCTCGCGAATCCGGTCAAAGATCACCACCGATTCGTTCACCGAATAGCCCAGCACGGCCAGCACGGCCGCCAGCACCGCCAGCGAGAACTCCCACTGGAAAAAGGCAAAGAAGCCCAGGATGATGACCACGTCGTGAAGGTTCGCGATGATGGCCGAGACCGCGTACTTCCATTCGAATCGAATGGCTAGGTAGATGACGATGCCCAGGATCACCAAGCCCAAGGCCTTCAGGCCGTGCTCGAACAGCTCTTGCCCCACCTGCGGCCCAACGAACTCGGTGCGGCTCAGCGTGACGGCCGGGTTCTGGGCCTTCAGCGCGGCGAACAACTGTTCGCTTTGTTCGCCCGAGGTCTTGCCTTGCTGAACCGGCAGGCGCAGCAGCACGTCGCGAGACGATCCGAAGTTCTGCACCGGCACCTCGGTGTAGCCCAGCGACTCGACCACTTTGCGCACCGACTCCAGGTCGGCCGGTTGCTCGTAGGCCACTTCCACCACCGTGCCACCGGTGAACTCGACCGACAGGTTGAGACCGCGGGTGACCAGGAAAAAGACGGCCAGGACGAAGGTGATGAAGGACACCGCGTTCAGCACGAGGGCGTGCTTCATGAACGGGATGTCGCGGCGAATGCGGAAAAACTCCATGGCGGGTTCCTTGCGGTGGCGGGCTCAATCGGCCTTGTTGGCAGGCGCCTCTGCGCGCCACACGGTGCCGATGGAAACGGTCTTGAGCTTCTTGCGGCGGCCGTACCAGAGGTTGACCAGGGCGCGCGAGAAGAACACCGACGAGAACATGCTGGTCACGATGCCCAGGCAGTGAACCACGGCAAAACCGCGCACGGGGCCCGAACCGAAGATCAGCAGGGCAATGCCCGCGATCAGCGAGGTGATGTTGGAGTCCAGGATGGTGCCCCAGGCGTGCTCATAGCCGGCATTGATGGCCGTCTGCGGCGAAGCCCCCCGGCGCAGCTCTTCGCGCACGCGCTCATTGATCAGCACGTTCGAGTCGATGGCCATGCCCAGCGCCAGGGCCATGGCGGCAATACCCGGCAGCGTGAGCGTGGCCTGCAGCATCGACAGCACCGACACCAGCAACACCAGGTTGAAGGCCAGCGCGATGCTGGAGAAGACGCCGAACATCATGTAGTACACGCACATGAAGGCGACGATCACCAGGAAGCCCCACATCACGCTGTGGAAGCCCTTCTGGATGTTCTCGGCGCCCAGGCTGGGGCCGATGGTGCGCTCTTCGATGATCTCCATCGGCGCGGCCAGCGAGCCAGCGCGCAGCAACAGCGCAGTGTCATTGGCCTCCACCGACGACATGGCACCAGAAATCTGCACCCGGCCGCCACCGATCTCGGAGCGGATCACCGGCGCCGTGACCACTTCGCCCTTGCCCTTCTCGAACAGGATGATGGCCATGCGCTTGCCGATGTTCTCTCGCGTGATGTCGCGGAAGATGCGAGAACCCTTGGCGTCCAGCGTGAGGTGCACGGCAGGCTGCTGGGTATCGTCGAAGCCCGCCTGGGCATCGGTGAGGTTTTCACCCGTGAGCAGCACTTCACGCTTGACGATCACCGTGCGGCCACCACGCTCGGGGTAGCTCTCCGAACCAAAGGGCACGGGGCCGGTGCCACGCTCGGCGGCCAGGCCCTCGGTGCTTTCGTCCACCAGTCGCAGCTCCAGCGTGGCGGTGCGGCCCAAAATGTCTTTGGCCTTGGCGGTGTCTTGCACACCCGGCAGTTGCACCACGATGCGATCGGCGCCCTGCTGCTGGATAACGGGCTCGGCCACGCCCAGCTCGTTGATGCGGTTGTGCAGGGTGGTGATGTTCTGCTTCAGGGCCTGGTCCTGCACCGTGCGCGCCGCCTCGGGACGCACGGCCAGGCTCAGGCGGGTGTCGGTGCCCTCAGCGGTCTCGGTGACCACCAGATCGGGGAACTGGGCACGCAGCAGGTCGACCGCCGCGTTGCGCGAGGCCTGGTCGCGCACCCGCAGGTCAATGAGTTGGCCATTGCGGCTGATGCCGCCATGGCGAATGCCTTTTTCGCGCAAAGCCGTTCGCAGGTCGGTGGCCAGCACGTCGGCCCGTCGCTGCAGCGCCGCGGCCATGTCCACCTGCAGCATGAAGTGCACGCCACCGCGCAGGTCCAGGCCCAGGTACATGGGCGACGCGCCAAAAGCGCTCAGCCAGGCCGGGGTGCGGGGCAGCAGGTTCAGCGCCACCACGTGGCTGGGCTCGGCCGGGTTGGCGTTGAAGGCTTTGTCCAGCGCGTCGCGCGCCTTGATCTGGGTGTCGGTGTCGTTGAAGCGGGCCTTGACCGAGGTGGCGTCAAGCTGCACCTGGGCGACTTCAATGCCTTGGGACTTCAGCACCTCTTCCACGCGGGCCATGGTGCCCGCATCCACCTTGACCGTTGCGCGGGCAGGCGACACCTGCACGGCGGGCGCCTCGCCGAACAGGTTGGGCAGCGAATAGATGGCGCCCACGAGCAAGGCGACCACGATGATCGCGTATTTCCACAGGGGGTATCGGTTCATGGTGAGGCGGGCAAGTGGGCCGCAAGAGAGTCAATGGGGTGGCAATTGACCACCCCGGGAGGCAGCCGCTTAGCTGTTCTTGATGGTGCCCTTGGGCAGCACCTGAACGACAGCCGAACGCTGCATCTGGACTTCAACGCCGTCGGCAAGTTCCACACCGACGTAGGTCTCACCAATCTTGGTGACCTTGCCCAGGAAGCCACCGGCGGTCACGACTTCATCGCCCTTGGCCAGGGCCTCGACCATGGCCTTGTGCTCTTTCTGGCGCTTGAGCTGCGGGCGGATCATGACGAAATACAGCACCACGAACATCAGCACCAGGGGCAGCAGGCCCATCAGGGTGGACTCGGTGCTGCCAGCGGCGGCTTGGGCGTAGGCGGGGGAAATGAACACAGGCGGTCTCCAACGGTATCGGGGGCAGGAATGGCCAGGCGCCCACCTATTGGGTAGGGCCTGGCCGCGAACAGCCGATCATTGTATGCCGGGGGTATGACGAATGGCCTCACCCCGCCCGCCAGGGCTTTGGCCGCCTCCCGCCTCAGGCGGCGCGACGCACCGGGTCTTGGCCAGGGCCCTGCACCTGGGCCAGCAACTCGGCGCGGCGTTCGCGGGCCGCTTTCAGGTGGCGCTCCTTCACATGGCCAAAGCCCCGAATCTGCTCAGGTAGGCGGGCGATCTCCAGCACCAGGGCGTGCCGGTCGGCGTCGAGACCCGGCAGCAGGCGCTCGATGTCCTGCCGGTACTCGGCGATCAGCGCGCGCTCGGTGCGGCGCTCTTCGGTGCGGCCGAAGGGGTCGAACGCCGTGCCGCGCAGGCCCTTGAAGCGCGCCAACCACTTGAAAGCGGTGAACATGAACGGGCCGAAGGGCCGCTTGATGAGTTCGCCTCGCTCGTTCTTCTTGGCCCACAGCGGAGGCGCCAGGTGCACCTTGAGCGAGTAATCGCCTTCAAACTGCTGTGCCAGCCGGGCGTGGAAGGCGGGGTCGCTGTGCAGGCGCGCCACTTCGTATTCGTCCTTGTAGGCCATGAGCTTGAAGAGATAGCGCGCCACTGCCTCGGTCAGCGCCGTCTTGCCCAGGGGCGCTTCAGCCTCGCGCACGCGCTCGACGAAGGCTTGGTATTGCTGCGCGTAGGCACTGTCCTGGTAAGCGGTCAGGAACTCCACGCGGCGCTGGATGAGCTGGTTCAGGCTCGGCTTCACGTGCAACTGCACCACCTGGGCCGCCGGGCCCAGCAGAGCGGCGAACGCGGCCGGGTCGTGCGCGGCGCGACGCCCCCATTCAAAAGCGGCCTTGTTTTGGTTCACGGCCACGGCGTTGAGTTCGATGGCCCGCATCAGGGACACCTGGCTCAGGGGAATCCAGCCCTTTTGCCAAGCAAAGCCCAGCATCAGGGGGTTGGCGTAGAGGCTGTCGCCCATGAGGCGGGTGGCCGCGGCCTCGGCGTCCACCGTGCCCACGGCCTCGGTGCCCAGGGCCTGCACCAGTGCGTCCACGCAGGCCTGCGCGGGGTTTTGCCAGTTGGGATTGCGCACGAACGCCGCCGTGGGCGTGGCGTTGGCGTTCAGGGCCACGTGGCTGCGCCCCTGGCGCAGGCGCTGCAGGGTTTCCTTGTGCGCGGTGACCAACGGGTCACAGCCCAGCACCAGGTCGGCCGATGCGGCCGACACACGGGTGGTGCGAATGGCGTCTTGCGTGGCGCCGATCAGCACGTGGCTCCAGGTGGCGCCACCTTTCTGCGCCAGGCCGGCGGCGTCTTGCGTAACGATGCCCTTGCCTTCCAAGTGGGCGGCCACGCCCAGCAGTTGGCCGATGGTGATGACGCCCGTGCCGCCCACGCCGGCCACCACGATGCCCCAGGCCTCCTGGGCCAGCGAAGGCAGCTTGGGCAGGGGCGGCTCGGCGCCAGCCCATTGCGGCGCGCCAGATGCCTTGTCTTTCTTGCGCAACTGCCCGCCTTCCACCGTAACGAAGCTGGGACAGAAGCCCTTGAGACAGGAATAGTCTTTGTTGCAAGTGCTCTGGTTGATCTGGCGCTTGCGACCGAATTCGGTCTCCAGCGGCTCGACGGAGAGGCAGTTGGACTGCACGCTGCAGTCACCGCAGCCCTCGCACACGGCCTCGTTGATGACCACGCGGCGGGTCGGCTCGGCCAGCGTGCCGCGCTTGCGGCGGCGGCGCTTCTCGGTGGCGCAGGTCTGGTCGTAAATGATGACCGTGGTGCCAGGAATCTCGCGGAACTCGCGCTGCACCGCGTCCAGCGTGTCGCGATGCTGAATGGCAATGCCCTCGGGAATGCCGGTGACGCCCTCGTACTTCTCGGGCTCGTCGGTGACGATGGTGATCTTCTTCGCCCCTTCGGCCCGCATGCTCTGCGCAATCTGCACCACGCTGTGGCCTTCGGGGCGCTCACCCACCTGTTGACCACCGGTCATGGCGACGGCGTCGTTGTAGAGGACCTTGTAGGTGATGTTCACGCCCGCGGCGATGCTCTGGCGAATGGCCAGCAAGCCGCTGTGGAAGTAGGTGCCGTCGCCGACGTTGGCGAAGATGTGCTGGTCTTTGCTGAAAGGCTGCTGGCCCACCCATGGCACGCCCTCGCCGCCCATCTGAGTGAAGCCCACGGTGTCGCGGTCGATCCAGGTGGCCATGAAGTGGCAGCCGATGCCGGCCATGGCGCGCGAGCCCTCGGGCACCCGGGTGCTGGTGTTGTGCGGGCACCCCGAACAGAACCAGGGTTGGCGATCGGCACCCGCCACGCCCTGGGTCAGCAGGGTCTGCATCGAGCGCTCTTGGGCGTCGAGGATGGCGAGCTGGGTGTCGATGCGGGCCATCACGTCATCGGGCACGCCCAGTTTCTTCAGGCGCTTGGCGATGGCGCGGGCGATGATGGCCGGCGTCAGGTCAGCGTTGGCGCGCAGCAGGGTGTGGGCGCTGGGGTTGGGCATGCTCCACTCGCCACCGCTGTAGTCGCCTTCGACTTCGTCGAACTTGCCAAGCACATTGGGCCGCACGTCAGGGCGCCAGTTGTAGAGCTCTTCCTTGAGCTGGTACTCGATGACCTGGCGCTTTTCCTCCACCACCAGAATCTCGCGCAGGCCGGTGGCGAACTCGCGGGTGGTCTGCGCCTCAAGCGGCCAGACCACCGCCACCTTGTGCAGGCGCAGGCCGATGCGGCGGCAGGTGTCGTCGTCCAGGCCCAGGTCGAGCAGGGCCTGGCGGGTGTCGTTGTAGGCCTTGCCGCTGGCGATCACACCCAGGCGGTCATTGGGGCCGGCCACCACGTTGTGGTTGAGGCGGTTGGCCCGCACGTAGGCCAGAGCGGCGTACCACTTGTAATCGAACAGACGGGCCTCTTGGTCGAGCGCGTGGTCTGGCCAGCGGATGTGCACGCCCCCCGGCGGCATGTCGAAATCGGGAATGACGATGTTCACGCGCTCGGGGTCGATCTCCGCCGTGGCGCTGGACTCCACGATCTCCTGGATCGTCTTCATGCCAGCCCAGACACCCGAGAAGCGGCTCATGGCAAACGCGTGGATGCCGAGGTCCAGGATCTCTTGCACGGTGGCGGGGAAGAACACCGGAAAGCCACAGGCCTTGAAGATGTGGTCGCTCTGGTGGGCCGCGGTGGAGCTCTTGGCCACGTGGTCGTCCCCCGCCACCGCGATCACGCCACCCCAGGGCGTGGTGCCGGCCATGTTGGCGTGCTTGAAGACGTCGGAGCAGCGGTCCACGCCAGGGCCTTTGCCGTACCAGATGCCAAAGACGCCGTCGAACTTGTTGGTGCCGGGAGGGGCGAAACCCAGTTGCTGCGTGCCCCAGACCGCCGTGGCCGCCAACTCTTCGTTCACGCCGGGCTGGAACACGATGTTCTGCGCCTTCAGCCATTTCTCGGCCTTCTGCAGCGCCTGGTCGTATCCGCCCAGCGGCGAGCCCCGGTAACCACTGATGAAACCCGCGGTGTTCTTGCCCTGCAGCGCATCGCGCTGCCGCTGCAGCATCGGCAGCTTCACCAGGGCCTGCACCCCGCTCATGAACGCCCGGCCGTGCTCCAGCGCGTATTTGTCGTCAAGGGTGACCGTTTCCAGCGCTTTTCTCAGGTGTTCTGGCAATGGGGCGTTCATGGGTTTTGTCTCCGTGGGCAAGGGTCCGGGCCGCCTTGTGGGCAGGGTTGAGGAAGCCCTTCACCCGGGTGGGGCGAAGGGGGAATTTCGGCACAGTGTATGTCTTAGCTACCGAGAAGTTCTTGCTTTTCATTTCTTGTTTTGAAGCTTCAAAGCAATAATCTTTCTCATGAATACCCTCGACAAGTTCGACATCCACATCCTGCAGGAACTGCAGGCCGACGGCCGCCTCACCAACGCCGAACTGGCCTCGCGCGTTGGCCTGTCGGCTGCGCCCTGTTGGCGTCGGGTGCGAGCGCTGGAGGAAGCCGGCTACATCCGCGGTTACCGCGCCGACATTGACCGCGAAAAAGTTGGACTGGGTGTGCTGGCATTCGTTCGACTGGACGCCGAACGCAACCACGGCGACGTGACGCGCCAGCTCGAAAAAGCCATCCGCGCCATCCCAGAGGTGGTGTCGTGCCACTACATCAGCGGCTCGGGCACGTTCGAGTTGCAAGTGGTCAGCCGAGACCTGAACCACTTCAGCCAATTCACGCGCGAGGTGCTCATCAACCTGCCCAACGTAAAAGACCTGCACACCAGCTTCTCGCTGGGTGAGGTGAAAGCCAGCGCCACGCTGCCGCTCACGCACCTGCTGCCGAACAACCGCTGATCAGCGGCTGGAAAAGTATCGGGTAAACCCTGATCCTCAATCACACCCGAAGTAACACGCACGTGTTACAACCCAACTTCAGGGTTGGACACGCCTGCCAAGTCTTAGGCGTGTGTTTTGAGAATCACAATGAAACCGCACCGTCTCCTTTCGGCGGTGGCGGCTTGCGCTGCCACATTCGCATCGCCGGCGCAGACCGCCACCGTCAGCGCGTCATTCAACGTCCAGGTCACGCTGAACGCGGCCTGCAAATTCAACACCGGACCAGGCAATGTGGCCTTGAGCTACAACGCCTTTCAGTCCAGCGTGGCCGCAGCCTCGAGCACGATGCAGGTGCAGTGCACCAGCGAGCTACCGTATCAAATCTCGTTCAGTAGCACCGATCCGAACCAGCGGACCGCACCAGGCAACCTCAACGGCCTGAGCTACACGATCAGCATGCCAGCACCACCCACGGGTGGCCACAAGGGCACAGGAGCATCCGTCAGCCACACGATTGACGTATCCATACCCGCCGGGCAGAGCGGCTCCTGCGCCAGCGCAAGCTGCCAGGCCAGCCAAACCCACACGGTCTACATCGTGTACTGATCCCGCACCAGCGCACTCCGCCATCCACCGATGCGCCCGACACCGCCAGGCCCCCATGATCGCCAACCGATTGCCATTGCGTCTGAAGCCCGTGTTGGGCGCTTGCCAACTGGCCACGGTGGCCCTGTGGTTCATCGCCGCACCCGCTTTGAGCGGTTCGTTCCAAGCCTCGCCCACGCGCCTGCACATGGGCCTGCGAGAACGCGCCACGTCATTGCACTTGGCCAATACAGGCCAGGAGACGCTGGTGCTTCACGCCGAGGTGATGCGCTGGACCCAGGACTCGCAAGGCCAGGACATGCTGGAGCCGTCGAACGACCTGGTGCTGTCACCGCCAGTGGTGACACTGGCTCCCGGCATGCAACAAGTGGTGCGTCTCGCCCGCCTTACGTTGCCCGACGCCCAACAGCCACCCAGCTATCGACTGATCGTGCGGGAAATGGCCACCGCCTCTCACACGCCACCGGCTGCCTCGGGCCAGGTGCCCTTTCTGCTGGCCATGTCGCTGCCGGTGTTCATCTCACCAGCGCAACCAATGCGCCGCATGAACTGCACCCCCGAGCCCCCACCCGCCAAGCTGGTGCTGGGTTGCACCAACGAGGGCAATGTGTTTGCGAGGGTGTTGCGCATGGTCTTGGGCGACCCAGCTCAGCCCACCGCGCAATTTTCGGGTGCCACCTATGTGCTGCCGGGCGCTCGGCAACGCTTTGTGCTGCAAGCCGAGACCGCTGGCGCCCCACCTGCCCAAAGCCTGACGCTGTGGTTCGACGATGGCAGCACCGCGACCATGGCAATCGCCATGCCCTGAGCACCATGCGCCGCGCCGGGCCAAGCCGCCGAACCTGCGGGGTGGCAGTCAGGCCACGGAAGGCGCTGATGGCAATGGCCATGGGACTGTTCACGGCCAGTGCATGCGCCGTCCACCCAGCGCCCTTACCCGCTCCCACGGAGGCACTCGGGCTGTCGGCAGACGTTGAGCGCCTGGTGGTGTACGAGGTAACCGTCAACGGCGAGTCCGTTGGCAGTTGGGCACTGATCGCACGCCAGGACGGCTGGTTCGCCTCAGAAGAGACCTTGCGCGCATGGCGCGTCTTGGTGCGCGACGACGCCCCTCGCCTGGCGCGGCACGCCCAGCGCTGGCTGGCACTGAATTCCCTGCCTGGCTACCGAACCCAAGAGGACCCCACCAGCCAGACTTTGGCCTTGTACCTAAACCCCATCGTGTTCGAGACCACCCGCCTGAGCAGCGATGCTGCCGCGACACCCGGCCCTAGCCCGGTCGAACCCGCTCTGTTCTTGAATCTGGAGGTGAACTACACGCGCATCCAGGCACGCCACACAGGCAGCCCACAAGACTTGAGCGCCTTTTCGGAGATTGGCTGGTCCAGCGCCGCTGGCGTGCTGACCTCCACGGTGATCGGTCGCCAGGCGCTGGGCGGCAACGGGGGCCAAAGCGGCATGCCCGACTGGGTTCGCCTGGAAACCACTTTCACCCGCCAAGGCCTGGAAGGCGAGCCGACCCTTCGCGTGGGCGACAGCGTGACCCGCACCGGCCTCACCGGGCGATCCGTCTATTTCGGTGGCCTTCAATGGGGAACCGATAACGACGCCGCAACGGGTGTCGGTCGGGGGCCACGCTCAGTGATCGGCGGCACCGCCGCGACGCCTGGCACTGTAGAGTTGTTCGTCAACGATGTGCTGCGCCAAACCGCGCGGGTGCCCAGCGGCCCGTTTGCCATTGACGTGCCGCCCTTGCTTGGCTCAGACGGCCAGGTGCGCGTGGTGGTGCGAGACCTGATGGGGCGCGAGACCGTGATCGCGCAGCCCATCTTCCAGGTCGCCAATCAACTGGAGGAAGGCTCAAGGGACTGGAACGTGGCCGTCGGTGCCGTTCGGCAGCGACTGGGCCTGCGCAGCAACGACTACGGCGAACGATTTGCCGCCGGACTCTTGCGCATGGGCCTGAACAAAACGCTCACCACCGAATGGCAGGGGCACTGGAGCGAGCAATCGAAAAGCCTGGGAATGGGCATCAGTTGGGCCCTGCCTCAGCTTGGGCTGGGCTTCCTGGCGGGCCTGACGGCCAGCCGCGGACGCGACGGCACCGCGGGCGGCGAGTGGCTGATGGGCGCCGAAATGCGCCGAGGCCCGCATTCCGCAAGACTGCGCATCACCCGTCGCGACACGGGACACCGCGCACTCGGCGAGGCCTTCGGACAGGCCATGACCAGCGCCATCGCGCACTACGCGCTGGCCGTGGGCCCCGGCACCACCCTCGGTCTGGGCATGGCGCGGGCACAGCCTTTGAACCAAGCCCCCATCGCCACCTACAGCGTCTCCGTCGGCAAGCGGCTGGCCGGTGGTGCGTCGGTCAATGTGATCGCTGCGCGCAGCCAAGGCCAAGTATCGGCCAGCCAACTCACCCTGGCCTTCCAGATGCCACTGCCCGGCCAGACTGCCCACACCTTGCACCTGGCCCGACGCAACAACGCGCTGGACGCCTACGTCAGCGCCAGTGGCTCAGAAGATCGGACGAGTTGGCGGGTACAGGCAGGCAGACAAGACGACCGCGACCACGCCGAAGCAGGTCTGTGGCAAGTCACCGACACCAACCTTTGGTCAGCCAACCTGAGCGCCAACACGCAATCGCAGGCCTTGAGGCTGGGCTGGCAAGGCGGTCTGGTCGCCATGGGTGGGCGCGTGCACGCGACTCGCAAGGTCAACGGCAGCTTTGCACTGGTCGAGGTGCCTGGCATCGAAGGGGCTCAAGTCGGCCCTTACGGAGACAAGCAGACCACCACCGCCAGCGATGGCTTCGCACTGGTCACTGACCTGACACCGAACGTGCCCACCCCGGTGCGGCTCGACCCTGAGTCCTTGCCGCTGGGCGCCGATGTCCCCACCCTGGAAAGCATCGCGGTGCCCCGTTGGCGCAGTGGCGTGCGCTTGCGCTTTCCCGTTCGGGCCGGACGGTCAGCCCTGGTGCAGCTGCGCAGCCCAAACGGCCTGCCGCTGCGCGCCGGGACAGAGGTCACGGTAGACAACGCCTTGCCACCATTCCTGGTGGGGCCACGCGGCGAAGCCTTCATCACGGGCCTCACTGGGCTGCACCGGCTGAGCGTGCAAGGAGACGGCATCAACTGCCACACCCAACTGGCCATGCCAACCGGGTCCATGCAGGAAGTGGAACGCATCGGTCCACTGACCTGTCTGCCCACCTCGCCATGACGCCGCGCTTTCTCCGCCGCACCCGCATCGCCGGATGGCCCGTCGCTATCGCGCTGGCTTTGAGCTTGCTGGGAGCAAACAACGCGCAAGCACGCGTGACCTGCCAGCTGCAAAACGCCGCGACGCCTGCGAACCCGTTCACGATCACGTCCAACGTGGACCCCTTCGGCGGCACCGTCTACACGCGCACAACGCTGAGCGTCACTTGCCTGCGAGACGACGACCGCTCGACCGTTGACATCGAAATTGGCGCATCAAACACCAAAGGCGGCACGTCACCCCGCAAGGCCATCCTCACCACCAATCCCGACTGGGGCATCGGCTACGCACTGACCCACGGCGGTGGCTGCGCCAGCAACACAGCGGCGAGCAACTGGCTTGAGTACGGCATGGGCGCGTCCTACACCTTCAAGGCGACGCTCGTGTTCTCTGGCACAAGCGCCTCGCTGAACGTGCCGGCCTGCCTAACCGTGGGGCACAGCAACAACGTCGCCCACCGCACGGGCCTGTACCAAGACAGTGTGCGCTTCACCCTGGCATACCAAGAATGGCTTGTCGTACCACACGTGACGACATCCGTCAGCATGCTCTATCGAGTCAACGTCTCGGGTGGATGCCGCATATCCCAGAACCCGAATGACCTAACGCTGGTCTACCCGGCATTCAGCGGCACCGCCAACAGCGCCAGCACCACGCTCGGCCTGACGTGCAATCCCGAACTCCCCTGGTCTGCCTCGCTGAACGCGTCTAGCGGCATGGCCAGCCCACTCGGCCTGCCCTACCAACTCTCGCTCAGCGCCAGCCAAGGCGCGGGGCTGGGGTTCCAGCAAGGCATCTCGATCACCGCCACCATCCCCCAAGGATTGGCCGGGGTGTGCCCCAGCAGCCAATGCCAGCAAGCCACACCCAGCCGCCACACCTTGACGATCAGCTATTGACCGAGACCCCGCGAAGGGCGGAAGGCCAGCCCCATCACCACGGGACGAACACCCGGCGGCCAAAAGCCTCATCACACCATTCGTCGGAAAGGATTTAATTTTTCCGTTTTACCAGAATTTTTTAATACTTAGTGTTTGTTTTTTGGGTTGATCGTCGATAGCATCCGGCACCTGCAGGACTTCTCACGTCTACCCATCACAAGGAACCGACACATGAACCGTCAAGTTTGGAAGGTCGTGGCAACGGCCTTTGTCGCAAGCATCACCGCCACATCGGCTTTTGCCGAATCGAAGATCGTCACAGGCACTGCCGGCACCACGTCGGGTGCGAGCGCCAATCTCAAACTCAAAATCGTCATCCCCGAGTTCATCGCACTGAGGGTGGGCACCGGTCAGATATACACAAACGGCGGCCAAATTGATGAGGTCGTCTTCACCGTTCCAGAAGACAGCGCTACCAGCAACACCCCCATTACAAACAGCGCACCAGTGGCTGTGCACCTGGTGTCTAACGTGGGTAGCGTGAATTTCGGGTCTTCCGGCAGCGCACTGACAAACGGCGATGAGACCATTGCACTGAGCCAAATCTCGGTCAACTCGTCCAACCCGTCCCTGCAACACCCCGTTTTCAACGCCACAGCCACTACGCTGACGCCCAGTTCTGGCACCAAGGTCATCAACGCCAGCACCAACTGGACCTTCACCTACAACCACCAAGGCACAGACACCCCATTGGGAGCCGGTAGCTTCACTACCCTCATCACCTACACCGCGGCCAAGCCGTGACCACCCAGCGGACTGGGAGCCCCCGCTCAAGAGAGTTGAGCAGCGCCCACCGCTCGCCGCAAGCCAGGAGACAGCATGCCCCACCGCCCCCTCGTCAGCGGTCTCTTGGCTTGCAGCCAGATGGTGGCGCTGGCCGTGGTGATGCACACCCCGAAGGAAGCCGCTGCATGGAGCTTCAACCTTCAGTCCGCCTCCCGGCGGGTGTTCATGTATGTGGGAACGGCGACCTACACCTACAACGCACAGGGGAATGCCACCGGGGTGAACAACAACCCAATCGTCGACACCATGCAAGTGACTGTCCAGGAGAACCTGGGTTTATTGGGCAGTCACTACCGACAACTATTTACCAGCGTGCCCAGGACGCGATACACAAGCCAATGGAACCGGGCAAGCGCATGCCCTTTGGGCTATTCCATCATCGTCGGCGCTGGCTACCAAAACAGCGCCAACACTCCAGCCAGTGCCTCGGTAACGCTTAGCTCGCCGAGCAGCCTGACCAGCCCAGAGGGGTATCAGATTCCGTTTGCCAACATCACCTGGGATTCGTACTCGCCAGACACATTGCGAGATGACCCGCGGTGGATCGGCCAGGGTACCTTGGGGACAACGCAGACCCTGGCAACGGTGCCGCGCAACACCGTCTCTGAAGTGTGTTTTGAGTTCGCGTATGGCAACCCCACGCCGTACCCGGCCGGTACGTATGAGGGCATCGTTACCTTTACGGCCTCCACACCATGACCGTTCGATTGGCAGGCCTTCTGGCCTGGGGATTGCTCGCTGGGGTCATGGCTGCACAGGCTGGCGGTGCGCACCGGCTGGACGACAGCGCCACCAGCGTTGAACAAGCCCCCCCGCGCATGGAATGGTTGCCTCCCAGACCTGGCACGCCCGCAGACATGCTGACCACCCAACTCGTGGTGAATGTTCGCATTGACACGCGGCAATGGGTGGGGCGCCAGGTGCGGGTTTACATGGTGCTGCCACCAGACGAATCCCCGCCCCTGGCGTTGAGCTGGACCTCGAATGGGCGACTTCTGCCTGGGCAACTGGCGTCAGGTGAGCGGGCGCTGGTGTACGTCGGACCGATAGATGCCCCGCTGCTGCAAGACCGCCTGACCATTCAGGTAATGGCCCGGGCCAACTGGTTGGGCAGTTCGCGGCGCCTGACCGTCCACTTTGAATGCGAACCCAACTGAAGACATGAACACACGCCTGCCGATCCAACTGTGCCTGTGGTGTGGCCTGACGGCGCTGGCCCACCCCGCCGCCATGGCCCAGGGCTTTGCGGCCTATGTGTCCCCCCCGCGCCTGGAGCTTCGCCTGCAGGCGGGCGAGCGCAAGCGGGAGATCATTGAGATCCAACACGCTGGACAAGTGGATGGAAGCTACCGCTTTTACACCGCCGATTGGACGATGGGCACCGACGGTGGCGCAACATTCAGCAACGAGTTGGCCCCCGATAGCTGCCGCCCCTGGGTGGCCATCGAGCGGCGGCAAGTGGCCTTGGCACCAGGGGCGCGCTATCGGTATCGAATCGAGGTCACGGCACCGGCGAACTCGCCGCCCGTCGAATGCCGATTTGCGCTGATGGTGGAGGGGCTGGACCCGACAAAGACTCGAAGTGACCTCAGCTTTCCGGTTGGTGGACGGATTGCAGTGATCGTTTACGTCATGGTGGGCAATGCAGCGCCTCAACTTGAGCTAGTGCAAGCACATTGGCTCAAAACGGCAGAAGGCACACGGCCTGTGCTGGAAGTGCGCAACACAGGCCTGGCGCACGGCCGACTCGACGGGGTACTGACGGGCAAAGACCAGAGCGGCGTGAGTTCGGAATGGGCACCTATTGACATCCCCATTCTTCCGGGAGAAGCGAGAAAGATCGTCCTGCGCCCGTTAACCGCCGCGGAAACGGGCGCGGCACCGCCACGGCCAGTCCAAGCGCCTTTGACGTTGAAAGGTGCCTTGGAGTGGGGCGACCAGAGACTGCCCATTGACCTGACTTTGCCTCCATGAACGCCGGTGGCTGGTATCCCACGCGTCGCTTGGGTCTGGTCATCTTGGTGACGATATTCATCGGGATCACGTTAGGGCCTGCAGGAGCGCACGCGGAGCCGGCCGCAGCGTACCAAGACCGGATACTGGAAAACTTGCCGCCCGACGCCCCGGTGGCAGAACAGGGCATGGGCCGCAACCTCGTGGGTTGGCCCCGCCTGCTGAGGGTGGAGTCGCGCTGGAGAAAGGGCTCCTACGTCGACCCAGGGCGCACCCAGCAGACACAGTACCTTTACGGCTTGGTCGAGACACCCAACCACGGCGTTCTCACGATCGATGGGGAAATCGGTCCGGACCGAGGGCTCGGTTCGCTGACCCTGCGACATAGCGAGATGCCACTGGCCAACGGCTGGTGGGCGAGCCACGAGGCGGGGCTTATCTACACCCCAACCGTACCGCTGTCTCGCAAACCGTCTCGGGTGTACGTACCCAGCGCTTTCATGCGCGGCGTCAAGGGCGAGTGGCTACAACGAAATGACGAGTTCATGGCGCAAGCCAGCATGGGCGAGCCCGGCTGGATCGACGGCATCGCGGACAACGGGTTTCGAGGCAGTGGTGGGCGTCGACTGACGGCGGGACTGCAGTGGGGTGCACTTAACGCTCCGCTCGCAAGCAAGGAAAACTGGGGAGTGGCCCTGCAGCTTGAGTCGGGGCGAGCGCTCTCAACGGGATCAACGGGCTGGGCCAACAATCCTCCGAGCGGCAACGGCCTGAACGTCGACTCGGCCTTTCTGGCCGCGCGGCATGAGTCGCCAGAGGGCAGGTTTCAGGTCAACGCCGTGCGCAGCCAAGCCAACACCGAACACGCCAACGCCCAGGGCCTGTGGCTGGACACTGGCTGGGGCACTGGGCGACGCCAACACAGCGCTGGGCTGTATTGGCTGGAGCCGGGCTTGAACTGGGCAGGGCTATCCATGGCCAATGACCTGGCAGGGGTCTACGCGCGCAGCGCCTGGCAAGAGCGTCAGTGGTCGGCGGAAGGGTCAATTGACTGGCTTCGCTCAATTGGGCAACCCCAACGGCAGGGCTACTACGCCACCAGTGCGGCGCGGTGGCGCATCAACCGGCTACACCAGATCGGTGCTGGTCTGTCTGTGCGACGCTACGCAGGCCAGGGCTGGACCACTTTTCTCGATTGGCGCTGGAAGAACCCGTGGGGCCTGGGCGGCGTTCGCTGGGAGCAGAGCAACCTTGGTGTCCAGTCAATGGAGAAACAGCTCACGGTCGATCAGGACTGGGACGTTGTCCGGGGCTGGAGCGTGGCAAGCAGTTTCTCGCTGACACGCGCCGATCAGAATCTGCACTTGGGAGCGGGTATCAACTTGTCCGTGCCCTTGTCGACCTACGCCAGCGCAAGGGCAAGTCTGAACAGCGGCATGAGCAGCGCCAGTGGACGGCACCTGAACCTCGCGGTCGGGCTGAGCTGGCGAGTAATGCGGGACTGGCATCTGGATGCCCAATACTCGCGGTACACAGGGGAGATGCCCATCCGCTCGCTGGATCCGCTGGCGCCCCCTCCTCCTGCGCTGAAACTGGGCAACTGGTCGCTCTTTGCCGTGCTGCGCTATGAGTGGCAAGCGGGCAGCACCAACACGCCGCTGGGAGGTCGGCCACGCGAGGGTGGTGGGCGCATTGAGGGGATCGTCTACCTCGACGCTAACCAAAACGGCAAACGGGACCTCGGTGAAGCGGGAGCGGTCGGGGTGCAGGTGGCACTCGACAACCGCTATGTCGTGCGCACGGACGCACACGGACGGTATGAGTTCGCATTGGTTGCTGCGGGCACCCACACAGTCACCGTGCGCAATGAGTCGCTTCCCTTGCCTTGGAGTGTGGTGGGCGACGGACAAATGAGGGTGGAGGTGGGATTGCGCGACAACCTGAGCGTCGACTTTCCAGTCCATCGCACAGACTAACAAGTTGAGACTGACAAGTCGATTAGAAATTGCCCTACTTCATATCCCTGCAGCTAGGCCGAAACAAGCTGCATGAAGCGGTGGATCAGACTTTCGTCCCCCGTCCTGGCACTGGTGACCGGGTTGGCAACAGTTTGCCCTGCGGCAGCAGAGTCGATGCTCGCCACCAGTGGTCAAGTCGCCAGCGCCCGTCTGACGCTTCGAGTGGTCATCCCTGCGATGGTGCGGTTGCAGGAAGACTCGCACCCACTGGAATTGGCGCCCGGCATCGCCAAGCAAAAGCTGGTCATTCAAACCAACCTCAAGCAGGGTTTTTGCGCTGCCCTGAGCGTTGACAACAACGATCTCACGGGCTGGCAATTGCGGGTGGCGGCGGGCGACGGGGTGTGGTTGCAGTCAACACATGAGGGCTACCGCCTGTGCAGCAAAGGGCCAGGCCATCACACCGTTCACCTGGAGCACCAGTTCGACATCGACCCGGCCGTGACGCCTCGCCCGTGGCCTGTTCGCACGGAACTCGCCTCAATCTGAGGAGACGCTCACCTCGGCCACAGCACCCACATCTGCAGCGGCTGCTTCAGCGCAGCCGCCACGGTGTAGGGCGCATCGCTCCAGCTGCCCCAGCCGGTGAACAGGTCGGCGCGGACCGCGCCGGTGATGGCGCCCCCGGTGTCCTGGGCCAGCACCAGTTGGCTGAGGTTGGTGGTGGGGCCTTGGGTGGCCAGCCACACCGGCGTGCCGTAGGGAATGCTTTGCGGGTCGACCGCGATGGAGCGACCCGGCGTGAGCGGCACACCCTGCGCGCCGCGCGGGCCGAAACGGGCGTCGAAATCGGACAAGGCTTCTTCCCGGAAAAACACGGTGCGCGGGTTGCTCCACAGCATTTCGTTCAGGCGGCCCGGGTTCTGCACCGCCCAGGCCTTGATGGATTCCCATGAGGCCTCGCGAATGGCGCGCTGGTCCAGCAGCCAGCGGCCCACGCTCTGGTAAGGGTGACCGTTGTGGCCGGCAAAGGCCAGGCGCACCTGGCGCTCGCGCCCGTCGGGTTCGGTGATCTTCAGGCGGCCCGAGCCCTGGATTTGCAGAATGAGCGCGTCGATGGGGTCGGCCAGCCAGGCGATGGCGCGGCCCGACAGCGCGGCCTGGGCCGCCGGCAGGGTGTCGATCTCTTGCCGGGTGTACCAGGTCTGGCCACTGCGCAGCCCGGCGGGTGGTGCGAAGAGGGGCACTCGGTGGGTGGCGCTGGGCTGGCGGCTGGCGCTCATGATGGGCTCGTAGTAACCGGTGAGCAGGCCACCCGGCACGCTGCCGTCTGGTTCGGTGACGCGATAGGGCTGAAAGCGGCGCATCACCCAGGCCTGCTGCTCGGCCGCGGTGGCGATGGAGAGCTGGCGCACCTCGGTGCACAGGGCAGCGTGTCCCGGTGCAGGGCGTTCACAACCGCGCACCCAGGCGTTCCAGGCCTCGTGCAGGCGGTCTTGGCCCCAACCGGGCAGCTCGCTGTAGCGCACGGGCACCCAGCGGCTTTTGCCGCGTTGCATGGCGGCGGGCAGCGGCGCGTTGTCGTCCGACGTGACCACCGGCTCGGCGGGCTCTGGCACGTCCACCACCGGGCCCACCGCACAGGAAACCAGGCTGCCTACAATCGCGGCCGCCGCCACTCGGAACCCCCAGCGGGTCAGCGGGTCTATCCACGCCATGTTTGCCGAACTCGATTGAAACGCCATGACCTTGCTGTTGCTTGAAGCGCTGGGCGCGCTGGTGCTGTTGATTTTCATTGTCTGGTGGACGATGTTCTCGGGCCGCAAGAAGGGCGAGCTGCCTGCCGATGTCGAGCAGGAAAAGCAGGGCGACGCAAAAAACCCGAAGCCTTCACGGGACTGATCGCCTCAGGACGCCCCGCGCAGTGCATTGGCCAGTTCCACCGCCGATTTGACGCCCATCTTGTCGAACACGCGCGAGCGGTGCACTTCCACGGTGCGCACGCTGATGCCGAGTTGATCGGCCACCAGCTTGTTGGGCAGACCCGCCACCACCAGGTCCATCACGTCGCGCTCGCGGTCGGTGAGGCTGTCCATGCGCTGGCGCCACTCGCGCTGCACTCGCCGCTGGTGAATGACTTGCGCCGACTGGGTCAGCGCCTGCTCGATGCGGTCCACGAGCGCGTTGTCTGAGAAGGGCTTTTCGCAGAAGTCGAAGGCACCGCGCTTGACGGCATCGACGGCAGTGGGCACATCGGCGTGGCCCGAGAGGAAGATGACCGGCATGGCCGCTTGCCACGGCAGGGTTTTCAGGCGCTCGAACAGAGCCAGCCCGCTCATGCCGGGCATGCGCACATCCAGCAGGAGGCAGCAGGGTGCTTCGGGCTCCTGGTTCCAGACCACTTCGTCGGCGAGAAAAGCCTCTGCGCTGCCATAGCTGTCGCTCAGCAGGCGCCGGGTTCGCAACAGCCAGCTCAGGGCTTCCCGAACACCGACGTCGTCGTCGACGAGGTAGACCTTGGCGTCGGGGAAGGGGTTCATGGCCGCGATGATAGAGGAGGGACTCAGATCGGCGTGACCGGCAAGCTGAAGCGAAAGGTGGTGCCGCGCGGTTCGGCGGGCTGGTGGGTGAGCGCGCCGCCGTGCTGCTCGACCACGGTGCGACACAGGCTCAGGCCAAGGCCCATGCCGTCGGCTTTGGTGGTGAAGTAAGGGGTGAACAGGCGCTGCGCCACTTCTGGCGAAAGACCCTGGCCGTGATCGGTGACGGCAAACGACACCCAGGCCGGCCCCGCGCGGCCTGGCGACAGCGCGGGCTCGGGGGAAGCTCGCGCCACCCGGATGCCCAGGACACGCAGCCCGGAGCCCGCCGGCGGATCGCCCATGGGCATGGCCTGAATGCCGTTGCGCGTGAGGTTGAGCAAGACCTGCTCGATCATGGTGCGGTCGCACAGCACGGGCGGGCAATTGGGGTCGATGTCGATCTGCAGGCGCACGCCCTGCTTCTTGGCCTGCAGGGCCACGAGCGGGTAGATGCTGTCGATCAGGCTTGCCGGGGGCACCGCTTCACGCTCGGTGTCACGCCGCCGCACGAAATCGGCCACGCTCTTGATGACGCGGCCAGCGCGCTCGGCCTGCTCGGCGATGCGCTCGATGGCATGGCGCTGGTCTTCTGGCGACAGGCTGCCAACGCCTGGGTCGCGCAAGACATTGAGCATGCCGCTGGCGTAGCTGGCGATGGCGGCAAGCGGCTGGTTGAGCTCGTGGCTGATGAGCGAGGCCATCTCGCCCACGGTGGCCAGTCGGGCCGTGGCCTGCAATCGCTCGAAGGTGGCACGGTTGAGGTCTTCGATGCGGCGCTGTTCGGTGAGGTCAAGGATGGCGCTCATGTAGCCGGTCTGCTCGCCCTGGGCGTCGATCAGCGGCGCCTCGATGATGAGCACCGGAAAGCGCGTGCCGTCGGGCCGCTGGAACACCGACTCGAAACCCTCCCGGGGAAAGTACCGCCCCGCCAGCCGCACCTCTTGCCGATGCTGGTACTCGTCCACCAGCTCGGGGGGCCACCAGGGCGCGGGCGGGCCGCTGCCGATGAGTTCGTCGGCGCGGCGCCCCACCATCTGGCAAAAGGCCGGGTTCACGTAGGTGATGCGCCCGCTCATGTCGCGGGCGCGCAGACCGGTGACCAGCGAGTCTTCCATGGCCTTGCGAAAGGCCAGTGCGTTGGCCAGGTCTTGCTCGGCGCGCTGGCGGCGGCGGATGTCACGCCCCAGCAAGAACAGCACCACCAGCAGGGCCAAGGACAGCAGCCCCACCACGGCGGTGAGCACATTGGGGAACAGGCCACGGGCGCGCCGGGGGCTTTCCAGTTGCAGGATCAGCGTGTGACCGGGCAGATCCAGCACGGTCTGCGCGCGCAGGTTGCGCCGGTTGGCGGGAATGGCGCTGAAGATGGCCAGGCGCGTGCCGTCGGCCTCATTGAAAGAAAGGCCGCGCCCGCGCATGAGGTCGCGGTTGATCAGTTCGGTGAGGATGCCCGAGAGGGCGTATGTCACTACCAGCATGCCCTGCGGTTTGCCCGCGAAGGCCACCGGCAGGCACATCTCGATCAGCTCCAGGCCTTTGCCATCGCGCATGGGCCAGAAGTAGCTGGCGGAATAGGCGGGGCCGGACGCGCGGCGGGCGGCTTCGCAGGCTTGCACCACCTCCGGCTGGGCCTGCTCGCGGCCCAGGAAATCGAACACGCCGGGCGTGAAGGGCGACACACGCACCGACAGGGGCTGCAGCGCAGCGTCGCGCCACTCAAGACGCATCATTTCTCGGTGGGTCTGCAGCAGTTCGGCCGCGGGGGCGTTCCAGGCGTTGGGCGACGGCGCCACCGAGTGCAGCGACTGCAAGGTCTGCACGTTGCGCAGCAGGGCGCTGCGAATGTCACCCGCCACCGTGGCGACGTCTTCTTCCAGTTGCGCCTGGTCGCGAGAAAGCTCGTACTCGGCCGCCAGGAACACCAGCACCGACAGGAGCGCCGCCGTGAGCAGCAGCAGGGCGCCCCACAACAGCCAGCGGCCGGATTTCACAGGCGGCGGTGCTGCAGCGCCGGCAGTTGGTGCCGAACCGCCCGCAGGCGCGCCGGGTCAATGTCGGCCAGGGCAATGCCCGGGCCTTCGGCGTGCATGGCCAGCACCTCGCCCCACGGGTCGATCACCATGCTGTGGCCCCAGGTGCGGCGGCCGTTCTCGTGCAGGCCACCTTGCGCGCTGGCGATGACGTAGGCCTGGTTCTCGATGGCACGGGCGCGCAGCAACACCTCCCAGTGGGCCATGCCCGTGGTGTGGGTGAAGGCCGAGGGCACCAGCAGCACATCGGCGCCGAGGGCGCGGTACAGCTCGCCGAAGCGCAGGTCATAGCAAACACTCTGACCCACCTTCCACTGCACACCGCTGCGGTCTTCGCAGGTGAAGCTGGTGGGTGTGTCGCCAGCCTTGAGCACGGCGGCTTCGTCGTAGCGCTCGCGGCCGTTGTCGAAACGGAAGAGGTGGATCTTGTCGTAGCGGCTCACCTGCTTGCCCTTGGGCGAGTAGGCGAGCGAGGCGTTGGCCACGTGCTCGGGATCGTCGGTGGCCATGGGCATGGTGCCGCCCACCACCCAGAGTTTCAGGTCGCGCGCAGCGTCGCTGAGAAAGTCTTGCACCCTGCCCAGGCCGGGGGTCTCGGCCAGCACCAGCTTGTCGGTGTCTTTTTCGCCCATGAAGCAGAAGTACTCGGGCAAAACCACGAGCTCGGCCCCTTCGGCGGCGGCCAGGCGCATCAGGCGCAAGGCTTCACTGAGGTTGGTGTCCAGGCTGCTGCCCGAGACCATTTGAATGGCGGCGACTTTCATGGCGGTACTGGCGTGGGTAAGGACGGTTGAGCTTACTGCAGTGAGGGCGACGATGAGGGGTTTGGCGCTGGCCGCACCACCTTTTCCACCTGCGGGTCGGCCCAGCCTCCGGTGATGCGGAACTCTTGCGTGGTGGCGCTCTGCAGGGGCTGGCGCAGCAGCCACTGCGCCAGAAAGCTGCCCAGGCCAACGGCGGGGTTGATGGCCGTGGCCAGCAACGAGGCAGTGCCGGCGTTGATCTCGGGCACCACCACCACCTTGAGGTCTTGCTGCTCGCGGGCCAGGTCGGCCGAGCCCTCCATCAGCACCGCGGCGTTCACGCCTTTCATTTGCAGGTTGTTGGTGGTGAGCACGCCTTGTTCGATGCGGGCGTTGCCGCGCACGAAGTCGAACGCAAAGCCTTCGGAGAACACGTCGCGGAAATCGAGCGCCAGGCGGCGTGGCAAGGCCTGCAGACTGAGCACGCCCAGCAGGCGCGCCGCCCCGGGGTCGGCCTTGAGGAACTGGCCGCGCTCGATGTTGAGCTGCAACTGTCCACCCAGGGTGGCGTAGTCGAGCGAGAGGGGCGAGCCCATCCAGCCGATGGTGCCCTCCAACCGCCCATTGCCTCCGCGCACCGTGCCTGCACGGCCGAAGCGTTCCAGCAGCTTGCCGGCGTCGTCCACGTCCAGGCGGAAGGTGAGGGCGGTGCGGCGGGCGCCGGGGGCCGCCATCGATGGCCCGTCCTGCGCGCCCAGCGGCGCCCAGTTGCCGCTGCCACTCAGGCGAGCCTCGGGCAGCACGGCGCGCAACTGCGTCAGCCGCCACTCGGCCACGCGTGCCGGGCCCGCCCGGTTGACCGCCTGCACCTCCACCCGCCCCAGGGAACGGCCGGCGTAGTTCAGGTCTTCCACCGCGATGTCAAGCGCGGGCACGCTGGTGGGCTGTTGCAGCAGTTGCTCCACCTCGCGCCTCGCACCGGGCGCCAAGTTGAGGCGCGCCAGGCGCGCATAGACGCTGCCCGCGTGCGAGGCGGTAGCGTCACGGAACTCGATGTAGCCATTGAGTTCCTGCGCGTCCACATTGCCCCGCCACAGGCGATCGTCTCGCGACAGGCCCGCCAGCACCTGGTGAAACTGCCGCCCCGCCACGGTGAGCCGCTCGGTCTGCAGCGAGAGTGACTGCGGCAGGTAATCCAACGCCTGGGGGTCTTCCAGGTCTTTCATGCCAACCGCACCGCCCAGGGCGGCCTGCCAGGCGTCGGCGTCCAGCGCGGGCAGTTGCGCGTGCGCCACCACGCCCCGGCTGGGCAGGGGCAGGGCACCGCTGGCGGCCAGGCCCACGGCCAGGCTGCCGCGCAGCACGCGGGGCGTGTCACCGCGCAGGTCGCGCTCGTAGCGCACGTCGGCCAGGGGCGCCGAGGGCGGGCCGATCAGCACCGAAAGGCGGTCTTCCTGGGCCTGCCCAGCCTGCAAACGGGTGATGGCGCTGTCGTAGCGCACCGGCAGCAGGGCTTCGGCGCTCTTGCCCAAGGGCGCGGGCAAGGCCAGGGCCATGCCCTGCAACTGGGTGGCCACCTGCAACTCGGGCACGCCGCCGGTGAAGCCGAGTTGGGCGGTGTAAGTGGCGCTGCCGGTGGCGCGCGCCATGGCACGCGACAGCACGCCCAGGCCCGCGTTGCGCAGGCCATCGGCCGTGGCCACGCCCTGGCCGCGGAACTGCACCACCGGCACGCCCTGAGCGTTGGGTTTCATGCCGCCGCTGAAGTTGGCGTCACCGCCGAACAGGCGGGCCTGGGCCTGCGGCACGGTGAAGCCGGTCTCGGTGAAATTGACGGTGCCGCGTGCCCGCGCCAGCAAAGGCGAATCGGGGGTGATCTGCACGTCATTGCCCGCCAGTTGCACCGCGCCGCGCACGGTGCTGGTGGGCAGGTTCATGACCGGCAGGGTCAGGTTCACGTCCACTTGGGCGGCACCGCCCAGGCGGGCCTTGTCCAAGGCCTTGGACGTCATGTCGTTCAGGGGCGAGGCCTGCACAAACTTCAGCAGCTCGGCGCCGGGCCCGGTGGCGCGCAGGCTGGCCTTCACGGTGGTGCCTTGGCCCATGCGCTCGATGCTGACCTTGGCGGGGGTCACGCTCACGCCCGCCAGGCCCGCCATGCTGGTCTTGAGACCGTCGATGGTGATGGTGTCGCGGTCCAGCACGAATTGCCCGCTGGCGCCCCTGAGGCCCGGCCAGGCGGGCTCGCCTGTGGTCTGCAACGTGGTGGGCAGGTAGTCGAAGTCCAGCGCCTTGAGCGGGCCGGCGATGCGGAAAGTGCCCTTCGCTCCCGGGACATCGAAGGGCACTTGCCACAGGTCACCCTGCACCCGAAAGCTCACGGCATCGCTGTGGCCGCCGCGCACCGCGTCGCGCACGTAATGCCGCGCCTCTGGCGGCACGCTCAGCGGCAGGTAGCGGTGCACCCGGGTGAGGTCGGCGCGCTCCAGGGTGGCGGTCAGGTCAAGCACGCCGGGAAAGCGGCTGCGCGAGGCGCTGGTGGCCGGGTCACCGGTGTGCCAGTTGGCCTGCACAGTGCCCGCGGCATCGGCGTTGGCCAGGCGGGCGTCGTCCAGCGTGGCGTCGATGCGCTCGCCCTGGCGGCGCCAACGCAGGCGGCCCCGGAAGGTATCCAGCGGCAGCCGGGCCTCCTCGAACACGCCCGGCAGCACCACCGCGCCCTGGTCGATGGCGACGGTGGCCTCGCCCCCGTTGGGCTCCACCTTGAAATCCACCGTGGCAGCCTCCACGCCGGGCCGACCCAAGGGCGGGCGGTGCTCGCCTGGCGGCACGGCGGCCTCGGCGTCGGCCACCAGGCCCAGGCCCACCACCCGACCACGCGCCTTGACCTCATCAAAGGCCTCGCCGGGCCAGCGGGCCTCCAGCTCGTCCACCCGCCCCTTGGGCTGCAGGCGATGCAGCCAGTCGTGCACGGTGGCCGGCAGCGGCAGCCGTTCGGCCAGCGAGGCCAGGGCGCCCAATTCAATGCCGCCGGCCTGCACCTCGGTGCTCGCGGCCTGGCGCGTCTGGGCAGCCTGATGGGCCACCGACACCCGCCCGCCCGGCCAGACCGCACCCTCGCGCGTCTCGAACCGCAGGTCTTGGGTGGACAGCCGCCAGCCCGCGTCTGCCCATTCACCCGACACCCGCCCAGTGGCCGAGACCAGGGCCAGCTCAGGCAACTCGGGGCCCAAGCGGGTGATCACATCCTGCAGCGCCAAGTCCAGCGTGCCCCCTCCCACGCGGCCACGCGCCACGTCCATCCAGGCGCGCAGGCGCCCTTGCCCCGACTGCACCGTGACGCCCCAGGGCGACAGGTCCACATAGGCGCGCAAATGGGACACATCGGCGCGGCCCAAGTCGGCATAGACCTCGCCGTCCCAGGTGGCCCAGGGCAGGTTGCCGGTGGCGCGAGGCCGGGGCAGCAGGGGCTCGCGCAACTTGGCGCGCAGGCTGAAGCGCTCGCCCCATTCGGGCGGTGGGGTGGCGTCAAGGCGGAACTGGTGGGTGAACGTGGTGTTGCGGGCGACGAAATTCACGTCGCCCAGCGCCAGCGGGGGCTGCGCGCGCTGCTCGTCCAGCCAGCGCACCGTGCCCCCCAGAATGGCCAGTTCGCGCTGCTCGACCAGCCAGTCCAGCAGCGTCGTGTCGCCACTGCCCGGGCCCGACACGTCGATGCCGGCCACCTCCAGCCGACCATCGGCGGTGCGGCGAATGTCCAGCGCCGGTCGCTCGATCACCAACTGCTCGAAGCCAGCCCGCCAGATCGAGCGCACCGACACCGCCGCCTGCACCAGCGGCAGGTGCAGGGCCGCCCGGCCTTGGCGGTCCAGCAGGCGCACGTCGCGCAGCTCGATCTGGGGCATGAAGGGCGGCAGACCCAGGGGGCCAGATGCACCGCTGACCGATCGGATGTCGCCCACCGTGACCGGTACCCCCACCCGCTGGCTGGCCCAGCGTTCCAGCTCGGGGCGCCAATCATTGATTCGCGGCACAATCACCGCGTGCAGGGCCCCCCAGGTCAGCAGCAACAGAACCCAAGCCGTCGCCACCAGCCACAACAGCACGCGCGACGCGCGTGCCCCGAGCAGCAGCGGCTTCACCGCCGGTGCACGTGCGGGGGTTTGTGCACCGGGCGCCTGGCTTTGTTGATTCATGTCCACGCAAATTATGACGGCCAGCCCCTCCTCCGGTTCCGCCTTGCCCTGCGCCGGTGTGTCATCGTCTGTTACACAGCCCCCCCCTCTGGGCGAGCAAGACCGGCGCGCCGACCATTCCCGTTTCGTGCAGCGCATTCGCCGGCGTTACGAGGCCGAGTTGGCCTGTCTGCCCCCTGGGCCGCCCTCGCGCGCCAGCATGCGCCAGGCGCTCGATCGGCTGCGCGAACGCGGCCTGCCCATGCCAGCGGCGCTGCGGGTGCTGCGCCAGTTGGTGCTGGAGCGACTGGCGGTGCAAGACTGCGAAGACGCCGCGCCGCTGTCGCTGGTGACGCTGGCCGTGACCGAGCTGGCCGAAATCGCCCTCGATGAAGCCTGCACCCTGGCCTTTGCCGAGCTGGACGCGCTGCACGGCGCGCCCATCGTCGAGGGCACGGGGCGGCGTGCCGAGTTCTGGGTGATCGGCATGGGCAAGCTGGGCGCACGCGAACTGAACGTGTCCAGCGACATTGACCTGATCTACGTGTACGACGGCGACGGCGAAACCGCCGGCAACAGCGAAGGCCGCCACCGCGTCAGCAACCACGAGTACTTCGCCAAGGCGGTCAAGCACATCTACGCCACCGTGGGCGACACCACCGAGCACGGGCAGGTGTTCCGGGTTGACCTGGCGCTGCGCCCCAACGGCAACTCTGGCCCCAGCGTGGTGTCGCTGGGTGCGCTGGAAGAGTATTTCCTGGTGCAGGGCCGCGAGTGGGAGCGTTTCGCCTGGCTCAAGAGCCGGGTGATCGCGCCGGCCACCTCGCTGGCCAGCGACGGTGTGCTGGCGCTTCGCGCCACGGTGCTGCCCTTCGTGTTCCGCCGCTACCTCGACTACAACGTGTTCGAGTCGCTGCGCAGCCTGCACCGCCAAATCCGCGACCACGCCGCCAAACGTGCCGCGGGCAACCCGAGCCGCTCGAACGACGTGAAGCTCTCGCGCGGCGGCATTCGCGAGATTGAGTTCACCGTGCAGTTGTTGCAGGTCGTGCGCGGCGGCCAGTTCCCCGAGCTTCGCACGCGCCGCACGCTCGATGCCCTGCAACGCGTGAGCAAGGCCGGCCTGATGCCGGCGGCCACCGCCGAGGCGCTCAGCCAGGCGTATGACTTCCTGCGCCGGGTGGAACACCACATTCAGTACCTGGACGACCAGCAGACCCACGTGCTGCCCACGCGCGACGACGACTTGAACTGGCTGGCGGCCACCATGGGCTGCGCCAATGTGTGCGAGTTCCTGCACGCACTTGACGCGCACCGCGAGGCGGTCGCCCAAGAGTTCGACACCCTGCTGGGCGGCGCCGGTCAGGGCCAATGCAATGGCAAAGGCTGCCAAGGCAATGGCGCGCAGGCCGACCTGCAGGCCCTGCTGCCGCAACTGCCGCCCGAGCTGGCGGCCAAGGTCGAGGCCTGGCGCGAGCACCCCCGGGTGCAGGCGCTGCGCGAAGACACCCGCGCCCGCCTGGTGCGGCTGGTGCAGCGCACCGCGTCCTGGATTGACGAAGGCCGCGTGAGCGAGCTGGCCGCGGTTCGCATGACCGACTGGATCGAGTCCCTGCTGCGCCGCGAAAGCTACCTGGCGCTGTTGCAAGAGCGCCCCTCGGTGCACGAGCGCCTGCTGCGCCTGCTGGGCGCGGCCAAGTGGCCGGCGCGTTACCTGATGCAGCACCCCGGCGTGATCGACGAGCTGGCCAGCCGCCAGCTCATGGACGACCGCTTCGACCCCGCCCAGTTCGTGGCCGAACTGGAGGCGCGGCGCGCCGCCCTGCAATCCACCGGCGAAGACGACGAAGAGGCCCTGCTGAACCTGCTGCGCCGCGCCCACCACGCCGAGACCTTCCGCACCCTGGCGCGCGACGTGGAAGGCGTGCTCACGGTGGAACAGGTGGCCGACGACCTCTCGGCCCTGGCCGACGCGGTGCTCTTGCTCACCGCCCGCTGGTGCTGGTCGCGGTTGAAGAACCGCCACCGCGACGCCCCCTCGTTCGCCATCATTGGCTACGGCAAGCTCGGCGGCAAAGAGCTGGGCTACGGCAGCGACCTGGACATCGTGTTTGTTTACGAAGACGAGCACGACAACGCACCCGAGGTGTACGCCGCCTTCGTGCGCAAGATGATCAACTGGCTCACGGTGAAGACGGGCGAGGGCGACCTGTTCGAGATCGACACCGCCCTGCGGCCCAACGGCAACTCGGGCCTGCTGGTCACCAGCTTCGCGGCCTTTGAGAAATACCAGCAACAGCGCGGCAGCAACACCGCCTGGACCTGGGAGCACCAGGCCATGACGCGTGCCCGCTGCGTGCTGGGCGCAGAGGCCTTCGGGGCGCGCTTCGATGCCGTGCGCGAAGCGGTGATCACCGCCCCACGTGATGCGGCGTTGCTGGCGCAAGAGATCGTGGCCATGCGCGAGAAGGTGCGCAAGGCCCACCCGGTGCGGGGGGAAAAGTTCGACGTGAAGCACAGCGCCGGTGGCATGGTGGACGTGGAGTTCGTGGTGCAGTACCTGGTGCTGTCGCAATCGGCGGCCCATCCCGAGCTGCGCGCCAACACCGGCAACATCAACCTCTTGCAGCGTGCCGAGGCGGCCGGTCTGCTGGCACCGGGCATGGGCCTGGCCGCCGGCAACGCCTACCGCGAGTTGCGCCAGATCCAGCACCGTGCCCGGCTCGATGAAGCCCCCACCCAGGTGGACCTGGCCCAGGTGGCCGAGTCGGCCGCCGCGGTGCAGGCCTTGTGGCAGCACGTGCTCGGGGGCGCATGAAGCGATCGAACGCCTGGCTGGTGCTGTGCGCGGTGCACGGCGTGGCCAGCATGCTGCTCTGGTGGGCCCGTGAGCCCGCCGTGCACGCGCTGATCTGGCGCGCCGACACCTGGACCGATCACCCCTGGACCTTGTGGAGCAGCGCCTGGGTGCACCTGAACACCGCGCACCTGGTGGGCAACCAACTGGCCTTGGGTGCGCTGGCGGCCTTTGGCTGGATGGTGCGGCCCTCGCGCGGGGCCACGGTGGCCTGGCTGCTGTGCTGGCCACTCATCCAGGCCGGGCTGGCCTGGTGGCCGCACATTGGCTATGCGGTGGGGCTCTCGGGCCTGCTGCACGCGGGCGCGATGGTGCTGGCGGTGCAACTGCTGGGGCAATGCATTCCCATTCCCAAGGCCCGCCGCTGGGGTGGCCTGCTGGCCCTGGGGCTGCTGGTCAAGATCGGCCTGGAAGGCGGTTGGTCCCAACCCGTGGTGTGGGACCCGGGCAATGACATGTCGGTGATCCAGGCAGCCCACCTGCTGGGCGTGGTCTGGGGGGCGTTGTTTGGCGCGGCTGTCTGCGCCTGGACACGCCATCGCGCCGCACCAGGCGCCTGAGGACGGGCGCAAAAAAGCCCGCCGAGGCGGGCTGCCGGCGCGGGCCGATGGCCTTCAGGCCGTCGCCGCTTGGGCCACCGTGAGCGACTTGCGGAAGCGGTTGAGCTCTTGCACGGTCTTGAAGCTGTTGTCCATCAGCAGGCTCAGGTTGTGCAGGATGCGATCGACCACCTTGGTCTCCCAGGTGGCGTCGAAGGCGATCTGCTTGTCCAGCCAGTGCTCCAGCCACTCGGGGTCGGGCAGGCGGCTCTGGATGGTGTCGTTGGGGAACAGCGCCTTGTTGACGTGCAGGTTGGTGGGGTGCAGGGCCTGCGCGGTGCGGCGGGCGCTGGCCATGAGCACGCCCACCTTGGCAAAGGCCGATTTGGCCTCGTCGCCGAACTTGGCGATGGCGCGCTTCATGTAGCGCAGGTAGGCGCCGCCGTGGCGGGCTTCGTCCTGGCTGAGGGTCTGGTAGATGTGCTTGATCACCGGCTCGGTGTGCCATTCGCTGGCGCGGCGGTACCAGTGGTTCAGGCGAATCTCGCCGCAGAAGTGCAGCATGAGCGTCTCCAGCGCGGGGGCCGGGTCGAACTCGAAGCGGATCTGGTGCAGCTCTTCTTCGGTGGGCACCAGGTCGGGCCGGAAGCGACGCAGGTATTCCATGAGCACCAGCGAGTGCTTCTGCTCTTCGAAGAACCAGATCGACATGAAGGCCGAGAAATCGGAATCGTCGCGGTTGTCGCGCAGGAACATCTCGGTGGCCGGCAGCGCCGCCCACTCGGTGATGGCATTCATCTTGATGGTCTGCGCCTGCTCGTCACTCAATTTCGAGCCATCGAATTGCGCCCAGGGAATGTCCTTGTCCATGTCCCAACGGACGGATTCGAGTTGCTTGAAGAGTTCGGGGTACAGCATGGTCATCCTTGCGAAACGCGCGACATTGTAGGCGGGCCGGGGATTTGGCGGGCATTTCCCCGACAAAGCCCGCTCAAAGGCCATCCAGGTTCGACAGTGTCTGCCGCGCCTGTTCGCGCACCGCCTCTCGGGCCTGTGGGTCCATGCGCTGCAGGTTCTTCACCATCAGCGCGGTGCGGGGGTTGCCCGCCAATTGGGCCTCAAAGCGGTCCAGAAAGTTCCAGTAAAGCGTGGTGATGGGACAGGCGTGCGTGCCGGTCGGCTGCGCGGGGCGGTAGCGGCAGCCCTGGCAGTGGTTGCTCATGCGGGACACGTACTGGCCGCTGGCGACATAGGGCTTGCTGGTGAAACGCCCGCCGTTGGCGTACAGCGCCATGCCGGCCACGTTGGGCAGTTCCACCCATTCCACCGCGTCCACGTAGATGGCCAGGAACCAGTCCGCCACCTGCCGAGGGTCGATCTCGGCCAGCAGGGCGAACTGGCCCATGAGCATGAGGCGCTGGATGTGGTGCGCGTAACCCAGCGCCAGGGTCTGGCCGATGGCGTCGCGCAGGCAGGCCATGTGGGTCTGGCCCGTCCAGTACCAGGCGGGCAGGGCGCGGGTGTGGCCGAAGTGGTTGGCCTCGCGCAGGCCGGGCATGTCTTTCCAGTACACACCGCGAATGAACTCGCGCCAGCCCAGCACCTGGCGAATGAAGCCCTCCACGCTGGCCAGGGGCAGGCCCTGCTCGTGGTGGGCCCGCTCGGCCGCGGCGATCACGGTGCGCGGGTGAATCAGGTGCAGGTTCAGGGCCACCGACAGCAGCGAATGCCAGCCAAACGGCGTGTCGTTCCACATGGCATCTTGGTAGCGACCGAAGTTCGGCAGGCGCTCGGCCACGAATCGGTCCAAGGCCTCTTGCGCCTGCTCGGGCGTGACAGGCCAGGCGAAGCGCGCCAGCGAGCCGGGGTGCTGCGGGCAGAGCCGCTCCACCAGGGCCATGACCTCGCGGGTGAGGGCGTCGGGCTCGAAGCCGGCGGGCGGCGGGATGTCGCCCGGGCCGCTGCGCGGGTAGGCGCTGCGGTTGTCGGCGTCGAAGTTCCACTGGCCGCCCAGCGGGCCGCCTCCGTCCATGAGCACACCGTGCTCGCGCCGCATTTCCCGGTAGAAATATTCCATGCGCCACTCGCGCCGGCCTTTGGCCCAGCGCGCGAAGCGGGCGCGGCTGCACAGGAAGTGGGTGTCCTCAAAAGAGCGCAGCGGCACGCCCGCGTCGGCGGCGGTGGCCGCCAGGCTTTGTTGCAGGCGCCACTCGCCGGGCTCACACACCCAGAGCGACTGCGGGCGGTGGGTGGCCAGGCAACGGGCCAAGCGCTGGGTGAGGTCGGGCGCGTCGTCCCAAGCCGGCTCGTCCAGGCGCAGGTATTGCAGGGGCCAGCCTCGCGCCTGCACCCGCTGGGCGAAGTGACGCATGGCCGACAAGAACACCACCAGGCGGGCCTTGTGGCTCCACACCAGCGAAGCCTCGCCAGGCGCTTCGATCATGAGCAGCAGGTCTTGGGCCGGGTCAAAGCCAGCCAGCGCCGGGTTGTCGAACCAGAGCTGATCGCCCAGCACCAGCACCAGGTGGCGCACCGGCCGATCGAACGATGCGGCAGGGCTCATGGCGTGGCCCCTTTGTCGCCCTGGCGGCGGCAACGCTCGCTGCAGTACTTCACCTCGTCCCAGGTGCGCGCCCAGCGGCGACGCCAGGTCATGGGCAGGCCACACACCACGCAAGGCTTCTGCGGCAGGGCCGATTTGTTGCCCCGAAAGCCACCCGATTCACGCTTCATGAACACCCTTTCGCCACATCGACACGCCATCGGCGGCACGCGGGCCGAGCCCCCAGTACGCAGCCCATGGCCCAAAGGATTCGGAACCCTGGCGCCGCGCCCGGGCATCGCACGCGGGAAGGCTGGAGCGGTCATCATCAACGACCACCGCAGGAGAGACCCCATGAGCCCGAACCCCTTGCATCACCCCACCCCAAGCCCGCGCCGCCAGTTGCTGCTGGCCGGACTGGCGCTGGCCTGCTCGCCCTCCTGGGCCCAGACCGCCACCAAGTCCGCCAACACGGCCTGCCCGGCCTTTTTGCAGCACCGCTTTGACCGGCTGCAAGACGAAAAGCCCCAAGACCTGTGCCAGTACGCCGGCCGGGTGCTGCTGGTGGTGAACACCGCCAGCTTCTGCGGTTTCACCAGTCAGTACAAAGACTTGGAAGCGCTGCATGCCCGCTACCGCGACCAAGGCTTGGTGGTGCTGGGCTTTCCGTCGAACGACTTTGGTCAGCAAGAGCCGGGCAGCAACCAGGCCATCGCCGACTTTTGCGAGAACACCTTCGGGGTGCGTTTCCCGATGTTTGTGAAGAGCCATGTGGTGGGCGAAGACGCCAATCCCCTGTTCAAACAACTGGCCAGCGCCACCGGCGAGCGCCCGCGCTGGAACTTCCACAAGTACTTGATTTCGCGCGACGGCCGCGAGGTGAAAAGCCATGGCAGCGCCACCCAACCGAATAACCCCAAGTTTTTGAAGGATTTGGACAGATTTCTATCGACTAAATCATGACCGAACAGTCACAATCATACCGAACAGTTCAAACCGTCACCACATCGCCCACCAACGCCATGATGTTCACCCTGTTGCGGAACTTCTGCACCCAGCGCCTGCTCCCACGCACCGTGAGGCCCGGGTGGACACCGACCTCCCCGTTTTTGATCCTGCGAAGCCTGTTTGCTCCCGCTGGAGCGACTGAAATCCCGGAGCGCTTCTCCTCCTCCTCCCTCCCTCCCTCCTTCGTTTCGGGGCGCTTCGCAGGGCTTTCTTATTCGTCGGCCGTGGTGGTCGGGTGAGCGCGCCCATGGACCTCACCCCCCCCATTGCCCGGCCCATGCCCCGGGTGGCCATCGTCGGTGCCGGCATTTCCGGCCTGGCCGCCGCCCACACCCTGCAGGGCCTGGCCGATATCACCCTGTTCGAGGCCAACGACTACTTCGGTGGCCACACCCACACGGTGGACATGACGTTGCCCAACCCGCAGGGCATTCCCACCACCTTCGGCGTGGACACGGGTTTTCTGGTGCTCAACGAACGCACCTACCCCAACCTGCTGGCCTTGCTGGCCCAGTTGGAGGTGCCCACGGCACCGTCGGACATGTCGTTTTCGGTACAGGTGCCGGGCGCTGGCGCCAAGGGCGGCCCGCTGGAGTGGAACGGCTCTGACCTGAGCACGGTGTTCGCCCAGCGCCGCAACCTGGGCAACCCGCGCTTCTGGCGCATGTTGGCCGACATCGTGCGTTTCAACCGCCTGTGCACCCGCCTGGCCGAGCAGCAAGAAGACCTGCGCCCCAACAGCCCGCTGCTGCAGCCGCTGGGCGACTTCCTGCGCGAACACGGCTTTTCTGCCGAGTTCCGCGACTGGTATTTCCTGCCCATGATGGGCTGCATCTGGAGTTGCCCCACCGACCAGATGCTGGCCTTCCCCGTGGCCACCATGGTGCGCTTCTGCCACAACCACGGCCTGATCCAGATCACCAACCGCCCGCAGTGGCACACGGTGGCCGGTGGCGCGCGCCAGTACGTGCAGAAGATCGTGCGCCAGATCCCCGACGCCCGCGTGGCCACGCCGGTGCAGCAGATCCTGCGCGACGCCGAGGGCGTGCGCATCGTCAGCAAAGGCCAGGTGGAGCGCTTCGATGCCGTGGTGCTGGCCTGCCACTCCGACCAGGCGCTGCGCCTGCTGGGGCAGGGGGCCACGATGGATGAGCGCGAGGTGCTGGGCGCCATCCGCTACCAGCCCAACCGCGCCGTGCTGCACACCGACACCTCGGTGCTGCCCCGCGAGCGCCGCGCCTGGGCCGCCTGGAACTACGAGCGTGCGCCGAGTGCGCCAGCCGAGTCCACCCAGGTGTGCCTGCACTACCTGATCAACAAGCTGCAGCCGCTGCCGGTCGAGCAGCCGGTGGTGGTGTCGCTCAACCCGCGCCGGCCCATTGCCTCGGGCTGCATCGTGGGCGAATACGAGTACGACCACCCCGTGTTTGACCTGGCGGCCATCCGCGCGCAGGCCAAGGTGCCCGCGCTGCAAGGGCAACACCACACCTTCCTGGCCGGTGCGTGGTGCGGCTATGGCTTCCACGAAGACGGGCTGAAAGCCGGCTTGCACGCCGCGCGCGCCCTGATCGACGCCTTTGAACTGGTGCCTCACGCCTCGGCCGCCGCCCAGCGCCGCGCCGCACTGCCAGGGGTGTTTGCGTGAACACCCCGACCGCACCCCACCAGGCCCTCATCGGTTTCGGCCAGGTGCGGCACACGCGGCTGCGCCCACAGCGCAACGCCTTCGCCTACCCCACCTACTTCCTGATGTTGCCCATGCGCGCGCTGCGCGCCCAGGGCCCTGGCCACCTGGCCCGCAACCACCCCGCCGCGCTGGCCTTTCATGACCGCGACCACGGTGACGGCCGCGCCGACAGCCTGGCCTGGCTAGACGAGGTGCTGCGGGCCCACGGCGTGATGGACGCCACCGGCGAGGTGTGGCTGCACACCTACCCGCGCGTGCTGGGCTATGCCTTCAAACCCGTGAGCTTCTGGTACTGCCACCGCCCGGACGGCTCGTTGCGCGCCGTGCTGGTGGAGGTGAACAACACCTTCGGCGAGCGCCATTGCTACCTGCTGGACGAGCCGCGCTACGGCGTGCCCTGCGAGGCCAGCAAGGTATTCCACGTGTCGCCCTTCTGCCCGGTGCGCGGGCGTTATCGCTTTGTCTTCATGCGAACCGAGCGCGCCGAGCAGGCCCCGCGCACGGTGGTTCGCATCGACTACTTCGACGACGAAGCCCCCGGCACCCCGGCCCTGTTGAACACCAGCGTCAGCGGCGAGTTGCAAGCCCTCACGCCCGCCACGCTGCGCCGGGCGCTGTGGTCGCACCCGGCCATGACGCTGGGCGTGATCGCGCGCATCCATTGGCAGGCCCTGCGCCTGTGGCTGCGCCGCACCCCCTTCTTCCGCCAACCACCGGCCCCGGCGCAGCTCGTCACCCCTGGCGCGCCCACGGCCGCTGCCGCGAAAAGCCCCCACCCATGAACAGCACCACCGCCACCCGCCGCTCTGGAACCCTGTCCCTGCCCAAGCACGCCCCGTCGGCCGCGCGCCGAACGCTGGGCCTGCTGCAGCGCCTCTCGGTGGGCAGCCTCACCGTGATGCTGCCCGACGGCACCACCCACCGCTTCGGCCAGGCAGACGGCCCGCACGCCAGCCTGCGGCTGCACCGCTGGAACGTGTTCGGCGCGGTGCTGAAGTCGGGCGACATCGGCTTTGCCGAGGGTTACATCGCCGGCGACTGGACGACCCCGAACCTCACGCAGTTGCTGGAACTGCTGGTGGCCAACCGCCGCGAGGTGGAAGACGCCATCTACGGCTCGTGGCTGGGCCGCCTGGCCTACCGCGTGCGCCACCTGCTCAACCGCAACAGCAAGGCCAACAGCCGGCGCAACATCCACGCCCACTACGACCTGGGCAACGCCTTCTACCGCCTGTGGCTGGACGAGACGATGAACTACTCGTCGGCCCACTTCGAGCACCCCGGCCAAGATCTGGTGGCCGCCCAGCACGCCAAGGTGGCGCGCGCCCTGCGAATGGCCGGCGTGCAGCCGGGCCATCGCGTGCTGGAAATTGGCTGCGGCTGGGGCGCCCTGGCCGAGAAGGCCACCACCGAGTTCGGCGCCCACCTCACCGGCGTGACGCTGTCCACCGAGCAGCTCGCCTTCGCCCGCGACCGCCTGCAGGCCCTGGGCGCCGCCGAGCGCGCCGACCTGCGCCTGCAGGACTACCGCGACATCGCCGACGCGCCCTTCGACGCCATCTGCTCCATCGAAATGGTGGAAGCGGTGGGCCGCGAGTACTGGCCCACCTACTTTCAGGCGGTGGGCCGGCTGCTCAAGCCGGGCGGCCGCGCCTGCATCCAGAGCATCGTGATCGACGACGCCCTGTTCGAGCGCTACATCCAGGGCACCGACTTCATTCAGCAGTACATCTTCCCCGGCGGCTGCCTGCCCTGCCCGCGCGAGTTCAAGGCGCAGGCGCGCGCCGCGGGCCTGGAGGTGGTGGACGAGTTCGCCTTCGGCCCCGACTACGCCGAGACGCTGCGCCAATGGCGCGAGCGTTTCCTGCACGAACAAGAGCGCGTGCTGGCACAGGGCTTCGACGCGCGCTTCCTGCGCACCTGGGAGTTCTACCTCGCCTACTGCGAGGCCGGCTTCGCGCAGCGCAACATCGACGTGGTGCAGTACACGCTGCGCAAGCCCGAGTGAGCAGCCACCAGGCGGAGCACACCATGCGACGGCGCCCCCTTCTCATCAGCACGGCCCTGGCCCTGTCGGCACCCGTGTGGGCCAACAACCCCCAGGCCGATTCGCCGCTGACCTCGGCACTGCAGGGCTTGCGCCCGGTGGGCAAGACCCGGTTGCGGGTGTGGGGCTTCGAGGTGTACGACGCCACGCTCTTTGCCGCCGCAGGCTTTGAGCCTGAGCGTTACGCCGACCACCGTTTCGCGCTGGAGCTGGCCTACCTGCGCGCCTTCGATGGCCCCGACATCGCCCAGCGCTCGATCGACGAGATGCGAGAACAAAGCCCGCTGGACGACGCCCAGGCCCAGCGCTGGCTGGCCGACATGGCGCGCCTCTTCCCCAACGTGCAGCGCGGTGACCGCATCACCGGCCTGCACCAACCGGGCGTTGGCGCGCGCTTCTTCCTCAACGGTCAATCGCTGGGCGAGCTGCCTGACGACGCCTTCTCGCGCCGCTTCTTCGGCATCTGGCTCTCGCCCAAGACCTCGCAACCGCGCATGCGCGCCAGCCTGCTGCAATCGGTGGCCAGCGCCGCGCCGCGCACGCCATGACACCGCTCACCACGGCCGACCCCGCCGCGCGCTTCACGGGCACGGGCGCCTGGCGCCAAGGCACCGCCTACGGCCTGCTGGGCCTGCCACTGGCCTTCGTGGCGCTGCCGCTGTACGTGCTGCTGCCCAACCACTACGCCCGCGAGTTCGCCGCCCCGCTGGGCGCCCTCGGTGCCGTGTTGCTGGCCACCCGCCTGGTGGACGCCCTGCTGGACCCGGCCATCGGCCGCTGGTGCGACCGCCTGGCCGCCCGCGCGGCGCGCGCCGTGCTCGCCGTGGGTGCCTTGGCCGCCGTGGTGTTGGCACTGGGGCTCTGGGGCCTGCTGTTTCCGCCAGCCGCCCTGCGCACCACGACCGAGGCCCTGCTGGCCTGGGCCGCCGGGGCGCTGGTGCTGACCTACATCGCCTACAGCGTGCTCTCGGTGGCGCACCAGGCCTGGGGTGCCCGGCTCGGCGGCAACGAGGCGCAACGCAGCCGCGTGGTGGCCTGGCGCGAAGGCTTTGCCCTGGTGGGCGTGCTGGTGGCCTCGGTGCTGCCCTCGCTGGCGGGCTTGCAGGGCGTGGTCATCGTGTTCGCCGCGGCCCTGGCCCTGGCCTGGTGGGCGTGGTCGGTGAGCGTGCCCCCACTGGCCGGCCACGACCGCACAACCACGGCCCCCTCGGCATCGCCGTGGCGGCACAGCGCCTTCCGCCGACTGATGGCGGTGTTCGTGCTCAACGGCACCGCCAGCGCGCTGCCCGCCACGCTGGTGCTGTTCTTCGTGCAAGACCGGCTGCAAGCCCCCGCGCACGCCGAACCCGTGGTGCTGGCCACTTACTTCGCCTGCGGGGCCTTGTCCATTCCCTTGTGGGTTCGCGCCGTGGCCCGCTGGGGCTTGGCCCGCTCTTGGTTGCTGGGCATGGCGCTGGCCGTGGCCACCTTTGCCTGGGCGGCCACGCTGGGCAGCGGCGATTGGCCTTGGTTCGTGGCGGTGTGCGCGCTGTCCGGCCTGGCCCTGGGGGCCGACCTGGCCTTGCCCGGCGCGATGCTGGCCGGCGTGATCGGCCAGCTCGGCGAACGCGGCCGCAGCGAAGGCGCCTTCTTCGGCTGGTGGAACCTGGCCGCCAAGCTCAACCTGGCCCTGGCCGCCGGCGTGGCGCTGCCCTTGCTCGCGCTGTTCGGTTACGCGCCTGGCGCACGCGACCCACAGGCACTGCAGGCCCTCACCGCCGCCTACTGCCTGCTGCCCTGCCTGCTCAAGGGGCTGGCCGCGGCGGCGCTTTACCTCGGCGTGATCCGGCCAGCGGCCGCGCACGCCCCCACCCCGATTCACACCTGACCGATCAGGAGACCCCACCATGCAACGACGCCTTCTGCTCACCGCCGGCCTGGCCGCCACCGCCGCCCTGGCCGGTTGCGCCAGCCCCCAGGTCGAGCGCTACGCCAGCGAAAAACCCGCGCTGGACCTGCGCCAGTACTTCAACGGCACCCTCGATGCCTACGGCATCTTCACCGACCGCTCGGGCGAGGTGGTCAAGCGCTTCACCGTGGTGATGCGCTGCCAGTGGGATGGCGACAACGGCGTGCTCGACGAAGACTTCATCTATTCCGACGGCACCCAACAGAAACGCGTCTGGCGGCTCAAGCACCTGGGCAACGGCGAGTACACCGGCGAGGCCGACGACGTGGTCGGTCAGGCCCGTGGGCGCACCAGCGGCAACGCCTTCCGTTGGGGCTACACCCTGGCCCTGCCCGTGGACGGCCGCGTGATCGAGGTGCAGTTCGACGACTGGATGTACCTGATGGACGAGCGCGTGATGCTCAACAAGGCCACCATGAGCAAGTTCGGCGTGCGCCTGGGCGAGGTCACGCTGTCATTTGTCAAGCGAGGATCATGACCACCGCCACGTTCGCCGCACCCCGACCCTGGCTCGGCCCTCTCAACCCGCCGCTGCGCCACTGGCGTGGCAAACGCGTGTGGTTGATCGGTGCCTCCAGTGGCATTGGCCTGGCCACGGCCGAGGCCCTCATCGCCCAAGGCGCCCGCGTCATCGTGTCGGCGCGCAGCGCCTCGGCGCTGGACGCCTTCGTGCAGCGGCACGCCAACGCAGGCCAGGCCACCGCCCAGTCCTGGCCCCTGGACGTGACCGATGCCGACGAAGTGGCCGAGGTGGCCCGCGCCATCCTGGCCGAAGGCCCGCTGGACATGGTGCTTTACTGCGCCGGCCACTACCGCGCACTGCGCGCCACCGCCTTCGACCTGGCCGAGATGAAGCGCCACCTGGACATCAACTACACCGGCGCGCTGCACGTGCTCGACGCGGTGCTGCCCTCTCTGCTGGCGCAGGGCCACGGCCACATCAGCCTCATCAGCAGCGTGGCGGGTTTTCGCGGCCTGCCGCAAAGCCTGGCCTATGGTCCCACCAAGGCCGCGCTCACCAACTTGGCCGAGACGCTGTACCTTGACCTCTCGCCCCTGGGCCTGGGCGTGAGCGTGGTGCACCCCGGCTTTGTGAAAACGCCACTCACCGCGCAGAACGAGTTCAACATGCCGGCGCTGGTGTCGCCCGAACAAGCCGCCCGGGCCATGCTCGACGCGTGGGCCGATGGCGCCTTTGACATCCACTACCCCAAGCGCTTCACGCGCTGGATGAAACTCTTGCGCCAACTGCCCTACCGGCTCTATTTCCCGGTGGTGCGGCGCTTCACCGGCCTGTGACCATGCCCCAAGACAACCGCGAGGCCGTGGCCCGCCTGTGCGACTTCTTTGAACACCTCACGCGTGAGCGCCTGGGAGAACTGGGCAGCCTCTACGCCGAACAGGCGCGCTTCAAAGACCCGTTCAACGAGGTGATGGGCGTGGCCGCCATTCGCGCCATCTTCGAGCACATGTACGAGCGCCTGGACGCGCCGCGCTTCGTGGTGACGCAGCGCCTGGTGGACGGTGACCAGGCCTTTCTGGTGTGGGATTTCCGCTTTCGCTTCAAGGGCGCCGGCCCGCAGCCCGAGCAGACCATTCGCGGCGGCAGTCACCTGCGCCTGGCACCCGACGGGCGGGTGCTCGACCACCGCGACTACTGGGACGCGGCCGAAGAGCTGTACGAAAAATTGCCCGTGCTCGGCGCCCTGATGCGCTGGCTCAAGCGCCGCGCCAGCCAGTGATCAGGCCGGCTGGGGCGCGGCTGGTGCCGGGGGCACGCGGTCCGGCTGGGTGTCAATGAAGCTCTGGCGCTGGTTCAGCTTCTCGCTGAGGCGGGCCAGGTTGGCGTAGTCGGCGCGCCAGTCGACCTCGGGGAATCGGAAATCCAGGTAACCCAGTGCGCAGCCAGTGGCGACGTCCGACAGGCTGAAGTGAATGCCCGAGCAGAAGGGCTTGTCGCCCAAGCCCTGGCTGAGCGCCTTCAGGCTGGCGCGAATCTTGGCCATTTGCCGATCAATCCAAGCCTGGCTGCGCTCGCCCTCGCGGCGCCCCGCCCAGGTGGCCTCCAGACGCGCCAGCACCGCCGCGTCCAGCAGACCATCGGCCAGCGCCTCCCAGGTCTTGACCTCGGCGCGCTCACGGCCCGAGGGCGGAATGAGCTTGCCCACGGGCGAGAGCGTGTCCAGGTACTCGACGATGACGCGCGAGTCGAACACCGCCTCGCCGCCCTCCATCACCAGGCAGGGCACCTTGCCCAGCGGGTTGGACGCCATGATCTGCGTTTCGTCCGACCACACGTCTTCCAGGTGGAGCTTGTAGTCGAGCTTCTTTTCCGCCATGACGATGCGCACTTTTCGCACGTAAGGGCTGGTGATGGCGCCAATGAGCTTCATGGGTGGTGAGAGGGGGGAACCGAGGGATCGCGATTTTACCGAGCTACCCCCCGCCAAGCTGATGCCTACGGTGATACCGGGGTGGGCTCCTACAATTAGAGGATGCGTCCCACAGCCTCCTCCCCCTCCGCCAGCCCGGCTCCCTTGGCACTGAGCCCCATCACCGCGCTCTCCCCGCTTGACGGGCGCTATGCCGCGCGCCTCGCGCCATTGCGCCCCTTCATGAGCGAACTGGGCTACATGCACCGCCGCGTGCAGGTCGAGATCGCCTGGTTCATCGCCCTGTCTGACGCCGGCTTTGAAGAGTTCAAGCCCTTGTCACCCGGCGCCCGCACCTACCTCATGGGCCTGGTGAAAAACTTCAACGAAGAAGACGGCGAAGCCATCAAGGCCATCGAAAAGACCACCAACCACGACGTGAAGGCCGTGGAGTACTGGATCAAGTCCAAGTTCGAGGCCCGCCCCGAGCTGGAGAAGGCCGCTGAGTTCGTGCACTTCGCCTGCACCAGCGAAGACATCAACAACACCAGCCACGCCCTGCAACTCAAGGGCGGGCGCGATCAGGTGCTGCTGCCCGCGCTGGACGCGGTCATCACCAAGCTGCGCGACATGGCGCACGCCTACGCCAGCATTCCCATGCTCAGCCGCACCCACGGCCAGACCGCCAGCCCCACCACCGTGGGCAAAGAGCTGGCCAACGTGGTGGTGCGCCTGGCGGCGGCGCGCGAGCGCATTGCCAGCGTGAAGCTCATGGGCAAGATGAACGGCGCCGTGGGCAACTACAACGCCCACCTCAGCGCCTGGCCCGACTTCGACTGGGAAGCCTTCAGCCGCAAGGTCGTGGAGACGCCCGAGCCGCTGGGCCTGGGCCTGACCTTCCAGCCCTACAGCATCCAGATCGAGCCGCACGACTACATGGCCGAGCTGTTCGACGCCGTGGCGCGCGCCAACACCATCCTGATCGACCTCTCGCGCGACGTGTGGGGCTACGTGAGCCTGGGCTACTTCAAGCAGAAGCTCAAGGCCGGCGAAATCGGCTCCTCGACCATGCCGCACAAGGTCAACCCGATTGACTTCGAAAACGCCGAAGGCAACCTGGGCCTGGCCAACGCCCTGCTGCGCCACCTCTCCGAGAAGCTGCCCATCAGCCGCTGGCAGCGCGACCTCACCGACTCCACCGTGCTGCGCAACATGGGCGTGGCCCTGGGCTATGCCGTGCTGGCCTACCACGCGCTCGGCGTGGGCCTGGGCAAGCTGGAGCTGAACGAAGAAGCCCTGGCCGCCGACCTCGACGCCTCGTGGGAAGTGCTGGCCGAGCCCATCCAGACGGTGATGCGCCGCTTTGGCGTGCAAGGCGCTTACGAGAAGCTCAAGGAAGTGACCCGTGGCAAGACCGTGACGGCCGAGGCCCTGCACACGCTGATCCGCAGCCTGGAGATCCCGCAGGTCGAGAAAGACCGCCTGCTGGCCCTCACCCCGGCCAGCTACATCGGCAAGGCCGTGGAACTGGCCCGCCGCTCCTGACCGCTGGCGCACGGCACACCACCGACCATCGTGCAATTGAATTGGACGCCATGTATCGGGCAAGCCTGCCCGATACATTCCCATCATGGCGATTGAACTCTTCAACGAAGGCGGGCACGTGTGCCTGATGTTTGCCCACCTCAGCGACGAGGGCGGCGAAGCGGTGCAGGCCAACCAGTTCCTGGTGATCGACGGCGACTCGGGCGCCATCATCGACCCGGGCGGCAACATGGCCTACAACGAGCTGCTGCTCACGGTGGGGCGCTACTTTCCGCCGCAGCGGCTGTCCAAAATCCTGGCCTCCCACGCCGACCCGGACATCATCGCCTCGCTCGACCGCTGGATGACCAGCACCCAGGCCACGCTCTACATCTCGCGCCTGTGGGAGCGCTTCGCCCCGCACTTCTGCAAGCCCGGCAAGACCCAGGGCCGCATCGTCGGCATCCCCGACCCTGGCATGCGCATCCCGCTGGGGCGTGGCGAGATCTTGGCCCTGCCCGGGCACTTCATGCACTCGGAAGGCAACTTCCAGTTCTGGGACCCGGCCAGCCGCATCCTGTTCTCGGGCGACCTGGGCGTGTCCATCGGCACCTCCAAACAAGCCACCCAACCCGTGTTCGACCTGGCGCCCCACATCCCGCGCATGGAGGCCTTCCACCGGCGCTACATGGTGTCGGGCAAGGTGTTGCGCCTGTGGGCCAACATGGTTCGGCAGCTGCCCATTCGCATGATCGTGCCGCAGCACGGCGCACCGCTGGTCGGCGAGGCCGTGCCCCAGTTCATCGAGTGGGTGGGCGACCTGAGCTGCGGCGTTGACCAGCTCACCCAGGCCAACTACACGATTCCCGCCTGAGCGCGTTCGGCGTGGTCAGCGCGCGCGTTCTGCGTAGCGGTTGAAGCGCCAGGCATCGCCTTCGATGGTGATGCGGCGCCAGGTGGCCCGCTTCTGCACGGGCGTCATCTCCGTCCAGCGCTGCACCTCTTCAAAGCTGCGACCACAGCCTTTGCAGCGCTCATCGCCCTGGCTGGTGGAGCAGATGGCGATGCACGGCGTGTCGGGCGTGGTGTCGTACCAGGCCAGCCAGGCCGCCAAGGCATTGGCCGACATGGCCGCCTCGTCCACCTCGCTCTCGCCGGCATAGACCATCTGCGCGTACACCTCGGCCAGGGCCTGCACCTCGGGCGAAAGCCGCACGCCATCAGGCGATGGGCAGCGCTGGCGCCAGTGGTTGATGGCCGATTCGATGTCGGTGATGTGGATGCCGGGCATGGGGTGCGCATCATAGCCAGCCCTGGGTGGCCGAGGCGCGCTGTGGGAATTGCGTACACGCGCCATGCAACAGCTTGGGTACGGGCCGATACAATCCACGGCTCGAAGGGGAGTAGCCCTCCGCCCGCTGGCCTGTCATCTGTGGCCATCCGGAGCGTCTGATGTGTCGTCAACACGAAGCCCATGTGGCTTCCGGCACGTTGGGCCTGTTGCGTGCAACAGGTTGGGCAAGACCTTTGATGGGCCCCAGCGGGGCCGGTCAGACCGCATCCTCCCTCAGCCTGCGCCCCATCGCGCCGTCTCCGGGCGTGCCTGCGCGATGGCCATTGCCCGCGACCCAACACGATTCAATCGACGACGAGGAGCATATGGACTTTCTGACTTCACCCGCCTTCTGGGTGGCACTCGGGCAAATCATCATCATCGACATCCTGCTCGGTGGTGACAACGCGGTGGTGATCGCGCTGGCCTGCCGCAAACTGCCGCCCGCTCAACGCACCAAGGGCATCATCTGGGGCACTGCCGGCGCGATCATCCTGCGGGTGATTCTCATCGCCTTCGCGATGACGCTGCTCAACGTGCCTTTCCTGAAGTTCGTGGGTGCCCTGCTGCTGGTGTGGATCGGCGTGAAGCTGATCGCGCCCGACGAAGACGGCCACGGCGACATTCAGGGCAGCGACAAGCTGTTCGCCGCCATCAAGACCATCATCGTGGCCGACCTGGTGATGAGCGTGGACAACGTGATCGCCATCGCTGGTGCCGCACAACACGCTGGCGAGCACTCCCTGCTGCTGGTGGTGCTGGGTCTGCTGATCTCCATCCCCATCATCGTCTGGGGCAGCCAGTTGGTCATCAAGCTCATGGCCCGCTTCCCCATCATCATCGTGGCCGGCGGCATGCTGCTGGGCTGGATCGCCGGTGGCATGCTGGTCACCGACCCGGCCCTGGCCGACCCCGAGAAGTGGTCCTGGATGCTCAAGCTGCCCCAGACCTCGGCCGTGAAGTACGGCGCGGCTGTGGCCGGTGCGCTGCTGGTGCTGGCACTGGGCAAGTACATTGCTTCGCGCCGTCCGGTGCAGCAAGAAGCCTGATCTGGGCCTCGGCCCTGAGCCGCAAGGCGGCACCCTTAGGGGTGCCGCCTTTTTTGTGCCCGATGCTATGCTGGCCGCATGAAACTGATCATCCGTTGGCTGCTGGCGGCCTGTGCCCTTCTGGTGGTGGCCGCTCTTTACTCCGGCGTGCAGATCGAGGGCTACGCAGCCGCCCTCATCGCTGCGGCTGTCATTGGCCTGTTCAACATCTTTCTTCGCCCCTTGCTGGTCTTGCTCACCCTGCCGGTCACGGTGGTCACCCTGGGCTTGTTCCTCTTCGTGATCAACGCCTTGCTCTTCTGGGCCGCCGCCAGCGTACTGGACGGCTTTGTCGTCACCGGCTTCTGGGCCGCCATGCTGGGCTCGGTGCTGTACTCGCTGCTGATGCTGGTGGTGGACAGCGCCATGCAGGCGGTGTTCAGGCGCTGAGCGCGCCGCTCACTCCTCGCGCGCCTCGCGCATTTGCTCTTTCAGCAGCAGTTCCACGTCGCGCCGTCGGCTGTCCACGATCGCGAGTTCGATCGGGTCAGCGTTGCGCACGGCTGGTGGCAAAGCCTGCGCGGCCTTCAGGCGCTCCAGAGCGCCCGCGTAGTCCCGCTGCGCCACATGGGCCTCGGCATCGGCCCGCACCGCGTGCAAGGTCTGCCCTTGCTGGGAACGCGCACGTGACAGCAGTTGCCACGCCTGAGCATCCCTCGGGTGTTGCACTGCCCACTCCTGCAAACGGCTGACCGCCCGCCCGGGCTGGCCGGTGGCCAAGGCCGCCTGAGCCCCCAGCAACACCATCGCACGCGATGAAGACGTGAGAGCCGAGTCGCGAAGCGAGGCCAGCAAAACATCTTGCCCAGTCGCCAAGGCACCGGGCGACAACAGCAGTTCCATCAGCAGGGCGTCCACCGTGGGCTGCGAAGCAGCCCCCACTTGCCCTCGAAGGGTTTGCGCCAGGGCGATGGCCTGCGCGCGTTGACCCAGGCGCTGCGCCGACAAGGCCGCCGCATACCGGTCACCCGCCGTGGCCTTGTCAGCGGAACCCGTCGACAGCCAGGTGCGCCAGCGGTCCGGGCTTTTTTCCGCCATCACCCGGGCGCGCGCCGAGATCAGGACATGCTGCTCCGCGGTGGGCAGACCTGGGCGAGGGCTGCTCGCCGCCAGCGGCCCCACCGGCAAACGCGCCTTCATGTCGGCGATGCGATCACCGGTCAGCGGGTGGCTGCGCAGATAGGGAAAGGCCCCGTCGTCATTGAGCTTGGAAGCCTGTTGCAGCTTATCGAACATGGTGACGAAACCCAGACCATCAAAGCCGGCCCCCGTGAGCACCCCAAAGCCCACTCGATCGGCTTCGCGCTCCATGTCGCGCGAGAAATTCAAAGACTGCTGCGCCGCCACGGCCGAGCTGCCCATGATGGCGGCCCCCGCTGCATTGGCATTGGAGCCTGCCGCCAGTGCTCCCAGCACCATGGCCCCCATCACCCAGGGCGCCATTTTTTCTTCGCGGCTGATCAAGCGGGCAATGTGGCGTTGCGACACGTGGCTGAGCTCGTGTGCCAGCACCGACGCCACCTCTTCGGGGCGCTCTGTCACCGCCAGCAAGCCCAGGTTCACACCAAGATAGCCCCCCGGCATGGCAAAGGCGTTGACGGCCCGGTCACGCGACACCATCAACTCCCAAGCCAAGCGCTCGGCCAAATCGGGGGGCACTTCGCCACGATCCCGCGCGGCAGCCAAAAGCGGTTGCCAAAGCTGTTGCAAGTAGTCACCAATGACCGGGTCGTCCAGGTACATCGGGTCTCGGTATATGTCCCGCGCCAAGCGGTCGCCCAGTCGGCGCTCGGCCGAAACAGACATGCCATCGCCATCGCCTAAGCTCGGCAGTGCATGAGCAGGGAGGGCGCTTGTGTCGGCGGCACCAACCGGCGCCGCCACCGCAGACAAACCCAGCGCGGCCATCAAGGCCAGGGAGACCAATCGGTGTTCCAGCATCCCCGTATGATGCCCGCAAGCACCCGACGGTTCAGTGAACCCGATGTAAACGCACCATGGCAAACAGCAGCACCCCCACCTCCCACCTCACCCATTTCGACGCCCAAGGCCAGGCCCACATGGTCGACGTGGGCGACAAGGCCCACACCCAGCGCATCGCCGTGGCCGAAGGCCGCATCACCATGCAGCCCGACACCCTGACCCTCATCCAGTCAGGCACCGCCAAAAAGGGCGATGTGCTCGGCATTGCCCGAATCGCCGGCATCCAGGCGTCCAAAAAAACCAGCGACCTCATCCCCCTCTGCCACCCCATCGCGCTCACCCGCGTGACCGTCGATTTCGACATCGAGCCCGACAGCCACAGCGTGCGCTGCACCACCCGGGCCGAATGCACCGGCCAGACCGGCGTCGAGATGGAAGCCCTGACGGCCTGCAGCGTGGCCCTGCTCACCATCTACGACATGTGCAAGGCCGTGGACAGGGGGATGGTGATGGAGGGAGTGAGGCTGATGGAAAAGCGAGGAGGGAAGAGTGGGGTATTTGTGGCGGGGTGAGGCGATTCACTCCGCAGCAGCAGCCGACCGCTGGGCCTTTCGCTGGCGCTCTAGCCAAGCTGCGTACTCCACTGGCCAGGCACGCTCGAACAGCTTCATTTGTTGCTGCACCTCCGCCACCATACCGAGCAGTGCGGCGGACTCGATGAGCCGAATGATGACTTGCGGGTCAGGCGCGACCTTCAAGGCCTCCACCGCAGCCCGGTAGACGATCGGTGCGGTCGCTGGACTTAGCTCGGTCTGCACCATTTGCCCGATGAGCAAGTGATCGCGAAACAAGACCAAATCCTGAGCCTTCGCGATCGGGTTGTCGCGATAGGATGCCAAGCGGTCACCAGGAGCGAGATAGGGCTGTGACACCTTGACGTACTGCCACGCCACAAAGGCAAGCAGTGGTACGGCCGCCAGCGCGAAGGCTCCGCGCAGGCGATGAGCCCGAGCGCCGAAAAAGTCGGTCAGAAGCTTGCCATCGCCCCCACGGTAGACAAGGTAGGCCGCCCACAGGCCGACCACCTGGAAGTTGCCGTACCACATGGGATATTCCAACAAGCTGTGAATGCCCAGGACGGCCAGCAGTGACACGCCCAACTGCCCATCTGGGTTTCGGACGGCCCAGGGCCTGGTTTTTGCGATCAACCAAGTAACCAAACCCAGGAACACCCCTGTGAGCGGAACACCAAAGACAAAAGCTGAGTGAAGCACGATGTTGTGGGCATTCGAGAGCTTCTCGCAAAACCGCACGCCATCAAAAGGGAAGCTGTAGTGGGCTTGGAGCAGGGCGCCTGCTCCCCAGCCTTGCAACGGCCGGACGGCGATCAACTCCAGCATGTTGGACCAAAGAATCAGGCGACTTGAGCATCCCTCGGCGGCGATCCCTGATGAGAATCGACCAAACAGGTCTCGCTCAATGGGCAACCCCAGGAGTTCGCGCCCGACATAGGGCAAGAAAAGCGCGGAAGCAACAAAAACGGCTGCCGCAGCGGTTGCGGCCGCCCATGTGCGGCCGGGTGTTGCCCGCCCCCACCAAACCAGCATCGCCAACGAGGCCAAAAACAATACCGCTCCACTGCGGGATGCCGTGCTAGCCAGTGCCGCGATCAGCAACACGGCCATGGTCGCTCCCAGCCGACCTGAAACGAGTCCATCTCGACTCAACCACACCAATGACCACCCGCCTACCACCAACAGCGTGGCCAACAGATTGGGTTGAAACAGATGCCCCATGGGATAGCCCGGCAAAGAATAGGCAACCCAGGGATACATCCCGTTTTCAAGATCGAAGTATTGAATAAAGGCAATCGCCGCATTGCCGAGGGCAGCCACCAACCAACCCATGGCCAGCACACGGGCATGACGTGCACCCCAGAGCGGGAACAGGCCCAACAACAGCCAGAATGACGCCCAAGCCAGCCAATCGCTCCAAAAATCCTTAATGGGCCCAGTCGGAAAGGGCCAGAACCAGGGGATCGCAACCAACAGAGCAAACACCCAAGCAGTGCTGGACGAACCGATGGTCTCGTGCTCGGCTCCATGGCGCGCATCGTCCGAAGTGTTCTCTGTTGTCATTGCGCCCACCCCGAAATGGAAACGACCCCCAGAAGTCGGGCATCGGCCTTGTTGAGAATAACCGACCACTCAGCCAAAGAATCCGAGGCCAGGGGCAGATAGCCGACGTCATCCGCTTTCAATCCTGCTTTCCTGAGCAAGCCCTCTAATTCCCGCACAGCATCAGGGGTTGCGCGCGATTGCAACTCCCCGACGGGTCTCATGACCTTTTTCGCCCACCCGACCTGATCCGAATAGGGGATCCACCGATCTGGGCGGAAAGCCGGATGCACACCCGCCGCCGCCTGCTGGACGCTATCAAGATACCCCGGATCATCCGCGTCGAGCAAGCGAACGCCAATTGGCTGTGGCGCGGACCATCCCCACCCGGCTGCTTCGGGCAAATTAGCGAAGCTCCCCTTGGGAACATGGTCTTGTTGAACCAGCCTGAAACGATCACCTTCCAAGGCCAGGAATACAGGCCGACTGCCGTGGATCAAGTCCATCCCGTATGCCAGGGCTGATAGCTGAATGGTGGCGATCAAGAGCATGTCAATTCGCCATTTCCACCGCGCCTTCATGGGATCGAACAGGACCAACGTCAGCAGCGGCCCACAAACGGCATCCACCAGCGCCATCAGGACCAGGACACGGGTCACACCAACGATGCGATCAAAGGGCCCCGGGTACCAGACCCCATAGATCAGGGCAGCACAAACAGCAACCACCACCAAACTGGCAACTAGGTGCCAACCTGCCACTCGCTGCGCAGCGCGAAATCGATCTGCTTGTTTCATCAAAAAAAAAGAGCGCCGCAGCGCTCTTTCTGGTTGTGAGCCCGATTAACGGCACTCAGAAGGGGCAAAACGTGCCGGGAGGGTGGCAGCGGTGGTCGGTGCGAGGATAACGTTGGCCACAGTGGCCGAGTGGCACTGCCACTTGATGGCATCCGTCGGGGGCACGAAGGCGGCAGTGGCATCGGGCAAAGCGGAAACGCCGCTAGCAGCGGTGTAGGGAACCAACACCAGGGTACCGCTACCGGCGCGTGCGGTGGTCGTCATGGTGATTTGACCAGTAACGGGGGCGATCGCGACGCTGGACAGGTTCTGAGAAACTGCAGGTGCAGTGAAACCGGCAGCATAACCAGACGCCGAGTTGCGACCAGAAGCCAGCACTTCAGCCACGTTGACCTTGGCCACGGACGCCGCCACGAGCGATTCCGACACACGGGCACGCACGGTGTAATCCTGATAAGCCGGCAGTGCAACAGCAGCCAGAATACCGATGATGGCCACCACGATCATCAGTTCGATCAGGGTGAAACCTTTTTGCAGGGTACGCTTCATAGAAACTCCTCAGAGGGTTGTGACAGGGACGCTGGCTTGTCAGCACAGACCATGCCAGGGCTGTCGCCTCCGAGAATTAGGCCAAAACGCATCCTTTTGGTCGCTTTCTGACCAGAAATTGGCGCTCTTCGCCCTGGAGGGTGAAGACGAATTTTGTCAGCCGGGGATGTGGTGACAAAAATCGTCACACCTCAAACACATCCCCAGTGCTCAGCCAACGGATGTCATGGCGGGGAGCTCCATCAAAGCGTCGAATTTCATCGACGATGAGACCCGTCTCGGCGGGTTTGGTATGGGTGATGTAGATGGGGTATTGGCAGCCAATGGCGATCTGGGCCAGTTCTTGGGCCAAGGTGGCGGGTGCGAGGTGCAGGCTGCGTTGAGCGATGGCCTGTTCGCGATCGCTGAAGGCAGTTTCGATCACCAGGTGGCTGACCGCCAGTTCGTTGATGCGCGCCCAAAACGCAGGGTTGCGCTCGGTATCCCCACTGAAGACCCAATGGCCGGCCCCCGCGCTCACGGCGTAGCCCACTGCCGGCACAGTATGAACCGCAGGCAGCGCCTCAATCTGTTTGCCCGCCAAAAACAGGCGCTGACCAACTTGCAAGGCCACGAAGACGATGAGGGGGGCATCTGCCCGGGGAATGGCAGAGAAGTCGGGCCAGATAACACCATTGAAAACGTGAGCCTTCAAGGCAGCAATGGTTTCCGGCAGGGCGTGTACCCGAATCGGACCCAGGCCCTGTGCCATGCGGCGGGCGGCCACTGCATCCAGCATGAGGGGCAGGGCCGCCACGTGGTCAAGATGGGAATGGGTGAGCAGCACATCGCCCACGCGCGCCATCTCATCCAGCGTGAGATCGCCCACGCCAGTACCAGCGTCTATCAAGACGTCGTCGTCAATCAGGAAAGAGGTGGTGCGGCATCCTTGGGCGATGGCGCCAGAACACCCCAGGACGCGAATCCTCATATGGGCAAACCGAGCAAGTGGCAACTTGCGAAGCCTACCCTGTGACTTACGGGGTGGTATAGGACTTTTTTGGCACTTTGGGGGCACTTGTATACCCCCAGCGAGAGACTTATGGCTTGAACAAAAACTGCATGCGGGTGCCAGCCAATTCCAGAACATCGCCGTTGCGCAGTTCCACCGGCTCGTTGCCGATCGCCTGGCCATTCAAGCTGGGCGCATGCGTGCCGTCAACCACTGCCACCACGTAAGCAGTGGGTTGCTTGGTGATGGCCGCCACGGCGACGCCTGGCTTGCCGATGGTGGTCACCACCTTGACCAGCGGTACCTCGCGGCCGGTGGCATTGCCAGACAGCACCTTGATCACCGCCGGGCCAAGCGAACTGGAAGACCCTTCCTCTCCAGCCACCACAGCGCCAGCATTGATAACCGTGGTCTTCTCACGCTGCCCAGCGGCGCCATCGAGCACAAACTTGATCTTGTACTTGCCGATCTCGATCGTGTCGCCGTTGGCGAGCGCCTGCTTCTTGACGGTCTGCCCGTTGACGTAGGTGCCGTTGGTGCTATTGAGGTCTTCGATGACGAAGCGCTCGCCCTCCATTTGAAGCACCGCGTGTTCACCACTGACCGCCAGGTTGTCGATGACGATGTCGTTGTAAGGCCGCCGTCCGAGCGTGGTCCGGTCTTTGGTGAGCTGCACTTCTTTGATGACGACGCCATCGATGGAAACGATCATTTTCGGCATGGCCGACTCCTCTGGATCCGGTGATCTGTTCTTAAGTGATTGGGGCTATTTTCCGAGCATTCGCGACAGCAAGCCTCTGCGCATCGGCCTAGCGCGTGCATGCGCCAGTATTACCGAAATATTGTCGCGTCCGCCGCCGTCATTGGCCGCATCCACCAACGAACGGGCTTTTTCCCCCAAACTGGCTGGCGCCAGCAACAGATCGCGGATGCGGTCGTCGGACACCATGTCGCTCAAGCCGTCAGAGCAGAACAGGTAGAGATCGTCGTCCTCGGCCCGGTATTCCGTCACCTCCAGCAGCACGGTGTCTTCCACCCCCAAGGCGCGCGTCACTAGGTTTTTGTGGGTGGCGAACTGAGCCTGCTCTACCGAGATGAGACCGGCGTCGATCTGCTCTTGCAGAAGGGAATGGTCGCGGGTGATCTGGGCCAACTCGCCACGGCGCAGGCGGTAGCAACGGGAATCGCCCACATGTCCGATCATGGCCTTGCCATCGACAAAGATGCCCATCACGAGCGTGGTGCCCATGCCGGCGTACTGCGGGTTTGAGTTGGCCGCGTTGAAGATCGAGCGATTGGCGTTGTCGATGCACACCTCCATGGCGCGCTTCAACTCCCGCGCGCTGGACTCGTGCCCACCATCAGCAATCCATCGGCCCAGCTCTGCCTTGATGAAGGTGGTGGCCATCGCGGCGGCCACCTCCCCAGCGTTGTATCCCCCCATGCCATCGGCCAGCACGACCAGCCGGTTGTCGGCGTCGATGGACACGGAATCTTCATTGTTATCCCGGACCAGTCCTGTATCCGACAGGCTGAAAAACTCAAAGTTCATGTTGGGCGCGTCTAAGCCATGGCTGCGGCACAAGGCAGGGAAACAGGTGACCCGGCCACTGCCTTGAGCAGCGGATGGGTCGCCAGAATGTGCCACCGAATCGCTCATCCAAATGAGGAAGGTGCTTGTCCGGTTGCTCGACGGAGATCGAAGGTTACCCGGCCAGATACAGACCACTCCCCCGCGAATCGCTCACAGCCAACCGCCTCAAGCATCGGCCGCCCGCCCGACTATCAAGCCGAGCCTGGAGCTTCGCCAATTGGCACGATGTGAAGCGCTGTATTTTGTTGCAGCGAAGTCGGGCCACGCAAGCCAAACGGCCACAAAGCGCAAGCGACCACAAAAAAAGGCAACGCAAGCGTTGCCTTTTTCATGGTTGGAGCCCTACCGTATCAGAGCAGACCCTTGAGCAGGCGGCCCATTTCAGAGGGGTTGCGGGTGATGGTGAAACCGCACTCTTCCATGATGGCGAGCTTGGCGTCGGCCGTGTCGGCACCACCCGAGATCAGCGCGCCGGCGTGGCCCATGCGCTTGCCGGGAGGGGCGGTGACGCCAGCGATGAAGCCCACCACCGGCTTCTTCATGTTGTCCTTGCACCAACGGGCGGCTTCGGCTTCGTCCGGGCCACCGATCTCGCCGATCATGATCACGGCGTCGGTGTCGGGGTCATCGTTGAAGGCCTTCATCACATCGATGTGCTTCAGACCGTTGATGGGGTCACCACCAATGCCCACGGCCGACGATTGGCCAATGCCCAGCTCGGACAGCTGCGCGACGGCTTCGTAGGTGAGGGTGCCAGAACGGGACACCACGCCGATGCGGCCCTTCTTGTGGATGTGGCCGGGCATGATGCCGATCTTGATTTCCTCGGGGGTGATCAGACCGGGGCAGTTGGGGCCCAGCAGCAGGGTCTTCTTGCCACCAGCGGCTTCCTTGGCCTTCATCTTGTTGCGCACCATCAGCATGTCGCGCACGGGGATGCCTTCAGTGATGCAGATCACCAGGTCCAGGTCGGCGTCGACAGCTTCCCAGATGGCGTCAGCAGCACCAGCGGGCGGCACGTAGATCACGGAGACAGTGGCACCGGTCTGGCCGGCGGCTTCCTTGACGGAGGCGTAGATGGGGATGTCCGAGAACTTCTCGCCCGCCTTCTTGGGGTTCACGCCGGCGACGAAGGCGTTCTTGCCGTTCGCGTAGGCCTGGCAGCCCAGGGTGTGGAATTGACCGGTCTTGCCCGTGATGCCCTGGGTGATGACCTTGGTGTCCTTGTTGATGTAGATGCTCATGATCGGATTCCTTGGCTGGGCGATTACTTGACGGCGGCCACGATCTTCGTGGCGGCCTCGGCCATGGTGTCGGCGGAGATGATGGGCAGGCCGGATTCGGCCAGCATCTTCTTGCCCAGCTCTTCGTTGGTGCCCTTCATGCGCACCACCAGCGGCACGGACAGGTTCACCGCCTTGCAGGCCGTGATGACGCCTTCGGCGATGGTGTCGCACTTCATGATGCCGCCGAAGATGTTGACCAGAATGCCCTTGACCTCGGGGTTCTTGAGCATGATCTTGAAGGCCTCGGTCACCTTCTCGGCGGTGGCTCCACCGCCCACGTCGAGGAAGTTGGCCGGCTCGCCGCCGAAGAGCTTGATGGTGTCCATGGTGGACATGGCCAGGCCTGCGCCGTTCACCAAGCAGCCGATGTTGCCGTCCAGGGAGATGTAGGCCAGGTCAAACTTGGAAGCCTCGACTTCGGCCGGGTCTTCTTCGTCCAGGTCGCGCAGGGCCACGATTTCGGGGTGGCGGAACAGGGCGTTGGCGTCAAAGTTGAACTTGGCGTCCAGTGCGATCAGGTTGCCCTTGGAGTCGCAGTTCAGGGGGTTGATTTCCACCAGCGACGCGTCGGTGTCCATGTAGCACTTGTAGAGCTTCTGAAGCACGTCAACGGCCTGGTCAACCGATACGCCCTGCAGGCCGATGGCCGTGGCCACCTTCTTGGCTTGCTCAGCGGTCAGGCCGGTGAGGGGATCGATGTACTCGGTGACGATCTTCTCGGGGGTGGAGTGGGCCACTTCCTCGATGTCCATGCCGCCTTCGCTGGAGGCAATCAGGGCCACCTTCTGGGTGCCACGGTCGGTGACCAGCGACACGTAGTATTCCTTCTTGATGTCGGCGCCGTCTTCGATGTACAGGCGACGGACCTTCTGGCCTTCCGGGCCGGTCTGGTGCGTAACCAGCTGCATGCCCAGAATCTTGCCGGCGAGTTCCTTGAGCTCGTCGATGCTCTTGGCGACCTTGACGCCGCCGCCCTTGCCGCGGCCACCCGCGTGAATCTGGGCCTTGACCACCCAAACCGGGCCGCCGAGCTTCTGTGCGGCCTCAACCGCTTCTTGCACCGTAAACGCCGGGATGCCACGGGGCACCGGCACACCAAACTGGCGCAAGATTTCCTTGCCTTGGTATTCGTGAATCTTCATGAGGGTTCTCTCAGGAATGGAACGGGGGGAGAGCTCGCTTCGGACGCGCACGACGCCCACAGTCGGGCGTCCTGAACACACTTTGGGCAGAACTGCGGGAATGTATCATGGTGCGACGCACCAAAAAGCGACGCCTTTGTCGCCCGAGAGGCCTGCCGATGACCGGCCGCCCCGTGCTTCTCTCCTGATCCTGAGGAAACCACCACGCCATGGCCAAGCAATTCAAGGTATTCATCGACGGCGAAGCGGGCACCACCGGCCTGCAGATTCGCGAGCGCCTGCAGCTGATGCCCGAGATCGAGCTGGTCAGCATCGACCCGCAGCGCCGCAAAGACCCGCAGGCCAAACGCGAGATCGTGGGCAGCGTGGACCTTGTTATCTTGTGCCTGCACGACGACGCGGCCATTGAGTCGGTTGCCTTGGTCGACAGTCTGGAAGGCCGCAAGCCGCGCATCATCGATGCGTCCACCGCCCATCGCTGCGCACCGGGTTGGGTGTACGGCTTCCCCGAGCTGTGCGACGGCCAGCGCGAGGCGGTGATGGCGGCCGATCGGGTGGCCAACCCCGGTTGCTACGCCACGGGCGCCATCGCGCTGTTGCGCCCCTTGGTGCAGGCCGGTGTGCTGCCGGCGGAATTCCCCGTGGCCCTGCCTTCGGTCAGCGGCTACTCGGGCGGCGGTCGCACCATGATCGAGGCCTATGAGGCCGGCACGGCACCGCTGTTCGAGGCCTATGCGCTTGGCCTCTCGCACAAGCACTTGCCGGAGATCCAGCGCTACACCGGCATGACCCGTCGCCCCATCTTCGTTCCCGCGGTGGGCAACTTCCGCCAGGGCATGCTGGTGCAACTGCCCTTGCACCTGGACGAACTGCCGGGCAAGCCGAAGGCGGCCGATCTGCACGACGTGCTGGCGCGGCACTACGCCGGCAGCGCTGCCGCAGGTGGCTGGGTGAGCGTGGAGCCGGCCACCGAGAGCGGCAAGCTCGACGCCACCGCGCTGAACGACACCAACAAGCTGGAGCTGCGTGTGTTCGCCAACGAGGCGCACCGCCACGCGGTGCTGATCGCCCGCCTGGACAACCTGGGCAAAGGCGCCAGCGGGGCTGCGGTGCAGAACCTGCGCCTGATGCTGGGGCTGTGATCAGTCGTCTTCGCCGCGCACCACGCGGCGAATGGCCTCGGGGCTGAAGCCCCGGGAGGCCAGAAACCGCATCTGCTTGGCCCGACCAGCCGCGTCGCTGGCGGGTTCCCCAAACTTCTTGCGCCAGACCTCGCGCGCTCGCTCCAGTTCGGTGGCCTGCAAGCCGGCCACCGCTTGGGCCACGGCCTCGGCCGGCAGGCCCTTCGCCTGCAACTCTTGCTTCACCCGGGATGCGCCCAGGCGCGAGGCGCGCCGGTAAAGCACCGACTCCACCACGCGCTGCTCGTTGATGAAGCCCTTGGCCTGCAACTCGTCCAGCGCGCGGGCCAACTCGCCGGGCTCGGTCTCGTGAGCGGCCAGTTTGCGCTCCAGTTCGGCCCGTGAATGTTCACGACCGGCCAGCAGGCGCAGGGCCCGGCCCTTGAGGGAAAGCGCCTGGAAACCCACTGCGCTTATTCGGCGCTGGCCACGTCGGCCTTGGCCTTTTTGCCCTTGGCCGCCGGCGCCGCTTCGTCGGCACCGTCCACCGGCAGCAGCGGCACGCCCAGGGCCTCACGCACCTTGTTCTCGATTTCCACGCGCAGGTCGGGGTTCTCTTTCAGGAACTCGCGGGCGTTGTCGCGGCCCTGGCCGATCTTCTCGCCGCCATAGGCGTACCAGGCACCCGATTTTTCGATGATGCGGTGCACGACGCCCAGGTCGAGAATTTCGCCTTCGCGGCTGATGCCCTCGCCGAACAAAATGTCGAACTCGGCCGTCTTGAACGGGGGCGAGACCTTGTTCTTCACCACCTTGACCTTGGTCTCGTTGCCAATGGCTTCCTCGCCCTTCTTGATGGTGCCGGTGCGGCGAATGTCCAGGCGCACCGAGGCGTAGAACTTCAGCGCGTTGCCGCCGGTGGTGGTCTCAGGCGAGCCGAACATCACGCCGATCTTCATGCGGATCTGGTTGATGAAGATGACGGTGCAGTTGGTCTTCTTGATGGTGGCGGTGAGCTTGCGCAGCGCCTGGCTCATCAGGCGGGCCTGCAGACCGGGCAGCTGGTCGCCCATCTCGCCTTCGATTTCGGCCTTGGGCGTGAGCGCGGCCACCGAGTCCACCACCACCAGGTCCACGGCGCCCGAGCGCACCAGCGAGTCCACGATCTCCAGGGCCTGCTCACCGGTGTCGGGCTGGCTGATGAGCAGGTCGGACAGGTTCACGCCGAGCTTCTGGGCGTACTGCACGTCCAGCGCGTGCTCGGCGTCCACGAAAGCGCAGGTGCCGTTCAGGCGCTGCATCTCGGCGATGACCTGCAGGGTGAGCGTGGTCTTGCCCGAGGATTCCGGGCCGTAGATCTCGATGACGCGGCCACGCGGCAGGCCACCCACGCCCAGGGCAATGTCCAGGCCCAGCGAGCCGGTGGACACCACCTGGATGTCCTCGATCTGCTCGCCCTCGCCCAGCCGCATGATGGTGCCCTTGCCGAATTGCTTTTCGATCTGGGCCAGCGCCGCTTGCAGGGCCTTGGCTTTTTCGCTGTTGACGGAAGAGGTCTGGACGGCGGTGTTCATGCGGTGCTCCGGTTTGAGGGTGGAATTGCATCCAGCACTGGATGCATGGCCAGCACTTTAACAGCCAATACATTGCAAAAATTCGATAATTTGGTCAGTTTGCCTTACTATCTGGCGCATGCATTCACCAGATGACCGCTGGCGCGGTGGCCACTTGGGGCGCCTGCTCGGCGAGGCCATGCGACGCTTCGACGCGCGCGTGCTGGAACTCATGGCCAGCAACCCCGAGGTGCCACTGGCGCTGTCCAACTTGGCCTCGCGCGCGCAAATTGGGGCTGCGCACGTGCACATCACGCGGCACCTGTCATTGCGAGGCTCACGCCTGACCGAGCTGGCGGCCAGCGCCGGCATGAGCAAGCAGGCCATGGGCGACTTGGTCACGCAGTGCGAGGCATGGATCCTCGTGCGCCGGGAGGTCGACCCACTGGACGCCCGCGCCAGGCGCATCGTGTTCACAGCGGACGGGCTACTCTGGCTGGAGGCCTTCCGCCAAGCCGTGGCCACCGCAGAGGCCGAGTTCCACGCCCAGGTGGGACATGACGTGGCCACCGTGGTGACGCTGGGCCTGGAGGCCTACGTCCAAAACTGAGCCCCTAAAATCAATTGCGTACAACGAGGAGACACCGCCATGCGCATCCTGATAGCGGAAGACGACCAGGTCCTCGCCGACGGCTTGCTGCGCAGTTTGCGGGCAGCCGGTGCGGCGGTGGACCACGTGAGCAACGGCACCGAAGCCGACGCCGCGCTCATGACGAACAACGAGTTCGACCTGCTGATTCTTGACCTGGGCCTGCCCAAGCTGCATGGGCTGGAAGTGCTCAAGCGCATGCGCTCGCGCGGCTCAACCTTGCCGGTGCTCATCCTCACCGCCGCCGACAGCGTGGAAGAGCGCGTCAAGGGCTTGGACTATGGCGCGGACGACTACATGGCCAAGCCCTTTTCGCTGCAAGAGCTGGAAGCCCGCGTGCGGGCACTCACGCGCCGGGGCATGGGCGGCACCAGCGCCACCATCAAGCATGGCCCACTGGTTTACGACCAGGCCGGCCGCGTGGCCACCATCGACGGCAAGATGGTGGAACTCTCAGCGCGCGAGCTGGGCCTGCTGGAGGTGCTGCTGCAGCGCGCGGGTCGTCTGGTGAGCAAAGACCAGTTGGTGGAGCACCTGTGCGAATGGGGCGAAGAGGTCAGCAACAACGCCATCGAGGTCTACATCCACCGCCTGCGCAAGAAGATCGAGAAGGGACCGATCCGCATCGCAACCGTGCGCGGCCTGGGCTACTGCCTTGAAAAAATCCCCGGCTGACGACAAGCCCGCGCCGCCCTCGGCCAAGCCGGCCGACGCACGCGCCAGCGCCACCGCCTTCGGCCTGTTCCAGCGCGAACAGCGAAGCCTGTTCGGCGAGATCCTGGACTGGATGCTCACGCCACTGCTGCTGCTGTGGCCGCTCTCGCTGGCGCTCACGTGGTACGTGGCCCAGGGCATTGCCAGCAAGCCCTTCGATCGCGCCCTGGAGTTCAACCTGCAGGCGCTCACCCAGATCGTGCAGCAAGACAACGGCCGGGTGCGCTTCGAGCTGGGCAAGCAGGCCCGCGACCTGCTGCGCGCCGACGACAGCGACATCGTGTACCACCAGGTGCTCGATGGGCGTGGCGAACTGGTCAGCGGCGACAGCGACCTGCCACCACCCAACGCGCAAGAGCTGGTGGAGACCGGCCGCATCCGCCTGCGCGATGACGTGGTGCGCGGTGACGAGGTGCGCGTGGCCTACACCTGGCTCATGGCCAAGGGCGATTCGGCCCCAGTGCTGCTGCAACTGGCTGAAACCAAGGGCAAACGCTCCACCTTGGCCAACGAAATCATCAAGGGCGTGATGGTGCCGCAGTTCGTGATCCTGCCGGTGGCGGTGCTGCTGGTGTGGCTGGCGCTGGTGCGGGGCATTCGGCCCCTGTCCGATCTGGAGCAGCGCATCCGGGCGCGCCGCCCGGACGACCTGAGCCCGATTGAGGAATCGTTCATTCCGCAGGAGGTGGCGCCGCTGGTGTCGTCCATCAACGACTTGCTCACGCGGCTGAAGGCCTCGCTCTCCACCCAGCGCCGCTTTCTGGCCGACGCCGCGCACCAGCTCAAGACACCGCTGGCCGGGCTGCGCATGCAGGCCGAGCTGGCGCAGCGCGAGACCGACCCCAACGAAACCCGCAAGTCGCTGCAGCAGATCGCCCGCGCCAGCGCGCGCGCCACGCACACAGTGAACCAGTTGCTGGCGCTGGCCCGGGCCGAGTCCACCGGGCGCGCCCTGCCCAGCGCGCGCGTGGACCTGGCGAGGCTGGTGCCCGGCGTGGTGCAAGACTCGGTGCCACGTGCGCTGGAAGCCGGCGTTGACCTGGGCTACGAGGGCCCAGAAGCGCTGCCCGAGGCGGCCCACCACGTGGGCAATCCCATCTTGTTGCAAGAGATGGTGCGCAACCTGCTGGACAACGCCATCGCCTACAGCGGGCGTGGCGGCGTGGTGACGGCGCGTGTGCTGTTCGACCGCTTCAGCGGCGTGCAGGTGATTCAGGTGGAAGACAACGGCCCCGGCGTGCCCGAAAACGAACGCGAACTGGTGATGCAGCCCTTCTACCGCGCGCTGGGCACCAACGTGGACGGCTCCGGCCTGGGCCTGGCCATCGTGCAGGAGATCGCCCAGCAACACGGGGCCACGGTCCACATGGAAGACGCCCACCCCGAGCGCGCGCAGCGCGGGCTGCGCGTGTCGATCAAATTCCCGCCCACACCGGAAACGCAGCCCGAGTAGCGCCCGGGCGGCGCGCGAATATCAGGCCAGGTGCGTGCCCAGCAAACCGGCGATCTCGAACATGGTGACCTGCGGCTTGCCAAACACCGCCGCGAGCTTGGCGTCGGCGTTGATCTTGCGCTTGTCGGCCGCGTCCTGAAGGCCGTTGGCCTTGATGTAGTCCCAAAGCTTCTTGGTGGCCTCGGGGCGCGAGACCGGCGCGTCACCAATCACCGCGGCCAGTGCGGCGCTGGGCGCCTTGCCGGAAGCGGCCGTGGTCTTGCGCGGGGCCTTGGTGGCGGCCGCCTTCTTGGCGGGTGCGGCCTTCTTGGCCGGGGCGGCGGCGCGCGCGGCGGTCTTGCGCGGCGGGAACTTGCTCTCGCGCGGCTCGAACTCGAAGTTCACCTTGCCGGCCTCTTTGTCCCAGGCCAGGAAGGCCTTGAACGAGCGGCGCGTGCGCATGGAGACGAACTTGTCGAGCAGATCGGTCTTGCCGGTGCTCAGCAGCTTGCGCATCTGCTCGGGCGACACCGGCTGCTGCAAGATGACCTTGCCGCTCTTGAAGTCGCAACTCGGCGTGGGCTGGGCGGCGGTGGGCACCGACTTCTCGCACACGTAGTTGGCACCGTGCTCGTGCACCGGGCTGCCGCACTTGGGGCAAGCCCCCAGCGTTTCACCGGCGGCGAACTCGACCAGCTCGCCGGTTTCCTCGGCGTTTTTGTCGTCGCCGAAGTCGAATTCGAGCTTCCAGTTCTTGTCGTCTTCGCTGTACTTGAGCGCCATCTCGGCCACAAAGGGCCAGCCGGCCTTGGAGCGAAAACCCTCCAGCGGACCGATGTGGCGGTCGCGCAGGAATGCCTCGGCCTCGTCCACCTCGAAGGTGCGGCCCGCCGGCGACTTGGTGAACGAGAAGCCGCAGCCTTCGCCGTGGCCATCGGCACCGGTGCAGGCGTAGCGACGGTAGTTTTCCTTCACCACGCCGCCGCAGTTGGGGCAGGGAGTGCCCAGGGTGGCGTAGTTGCCAGGCACGGTGTCGCGGTCGTATTCCTTGGCCTTCTTCACCAGGCGCTCGGTCATGGCCGCGATCTCGGCCATGAAAGCATCGCGCGAGAGCTTGCCGTGCTCCATCTGCGAGAGCTTGTATTCCCACTCGCCAGTGAGCTCGGGCTTGGAGAGTTCCTCCACCTCCAGGCCGCGCAGCAGCGTCATGAGCTGGAAGGCCTTGGCCGTGGGGATGAGCTCGCGGCCCTCGCGCAGCATGTACTTTTCCGTCAACAGGCCTTCGATGATGGCCGCGCGCGTGGCTGGGGTGCCCAGGCCTTTTTCCTGCATGGCGGAGCGCAGCTCTTCGTCGTCCACCAGCTTGCCCGCGCCTTCCATGGCGCCCAGCAGCGTGGCTTCGGAATAGCGCGCCGGCGGCTTGGTCTTCAGGCCCTTGGCCTCCACCGCCTCGGTGCGCACCGTCTCGCCTTCGCGCACCGGCACCAGGTTCTGGCCCTTGTCACCGGCCTGCGCGCCCTCCACGTCTTCGGCGGCTTCCTTGCCGTACACGGCCATCCAGCCCGGCTTGACCAGCACCTTGCCTTCGGTCTTGAAGTGGTGGTTCAGCACCGACGTGATGCGCGTGGTCACCATGAACTCGGCGCTGGGGAAAAACACCGCCAGGAAGCGGCGCACCACCAGGTCGTAGAGCTTCTGCTCGGCGTCGCTCAGGCCACTGGGCGCCTGCAGCGTGGGGATGATGGCGAAGTGGTCCGACACCTTGCTGTTGTCGAAGACGCGCTTGGTGGGGCGGATGTAGCCGTTGTTCAGCGCCGTCAGGGCGTGCGGCGCCAGGTGCTTCATGCCGCTGTCGGCCAGCATCTCGAAGGTCTGCTTGACCGTGCCCAGGTAGTCCTCGGGCAGGGCGCGCGAATCGGTACGCGGGTAGGTGAGGGCCTTGTGGCGCTCGTACAGGCTCTGCGCCAGTTGAAGCGTGGTCTTGGCCGAAAAACCGAAGCGGCCGTTGGCCTCTCGCTGCAGGCTGGTGAGGTCGTACAGCAAGCCGCTGGCCTGGGTGGTGGGCTTGCTCTCTTCCTTGACGCTGCCGGTCTTGCCGCGCACCGCCTCCACGATGGCCAAGGCCTGGCGGTGGTCCCAGAGTCGGTCGGCGCGCTGGTCGGCGTCGGCGTCGTCGCCGGTGGGCTTCTTGAAATTGGGATCAAACCACTTGCCCGGGTACTCGCCGGCTTCGGCCAGGAAGCTGGCGTGGATTTCCCAATAGTCGCGGCTCTTGTGGGCGCGGATCTTTTCTTCGCGCTCCACCACGATGGACAGCGTGGGCGTCTGCACCCGGCCCACGGTGGTGAGGAAGAAGCCGCCGTCGCGAGAGTTGAACGCCGTCATGGCGCGGGTGCCGTTGATGCCCACCAGCCAGTCGGCCTCGGAGCGGCTGCGCGCCGCGTCGGCCAGGCCGCGCATCTGCTCGTCGCTGCGCAGGCGCTCGAAACCTTCGCGAATGGCCGCCGGCGTCATGGACTGCAGCCACAGGCGCTGCACCGGCTTGCCCAGGCCCTGGTACTGGCCGCCCTTGAGGCCGCCGGCGTACTGCTCGATCAGGCGAAAGATCAGCTCACCCTCGCGGCCCGCGTCACAGGCGTTGACGAGCCGCGCCACGTCTTTGCGCTTGGCCAGCTTGACCACCGCGTTGAGCCGCGATTTCGTCTTGTCGATGGGCTTGAGCTCGAAGTAGGGCGGCAGCACCGGCAGGTGGGCGAAGCTCCACTTGCCGCGCTTCACATCGAACTGCTCGGGTGCGGCAATCTCGACCAGGTGACCCACGGCCGAGGTGACGACGTACTGCTCGTTCTCGAAGTGGTCGTCGTGCTTGTCGAACTTGCCCGCCACTGGCGTGAGCGCGCGCACGATGTCCTGGGCCACGGACGGCTTCTCGGCAATGACCAGCGTTTTGGCGGAACCTTCGGTTTTCATCTCTACAATCGCTTTTCCTCGCGCGCAGGCACGCGCGCTCCCGTGGGTGCGCACACACGCGCGCACCTGCATGAACAAACCTTACCAAAAGAATTCGGCCGTGACGAAAAGCCCCGGAAAGCCTGCCGCGCCCGCCAAAACCCGCGCCCCTGCTCCCGTGCGGCGCATCCAGGTGCGGCGCTCTGGCGTTCACGGCCGTGGCGTGTACGCCCTGGTCGATCTGGCCGAAGGCGAAACGCTCATCGAGTACGTGGGCGAGGTCATCACCTGGGACGAAGCGCTGCGCCGCCACCCGCACGACCCGAACGACCCCAACCACACCTTCTACTTCCACATCGACGAAGAGCACGTCATTGACGCGAAGTTCGGTGGCAATTCCTCGCGCTGGATCAACCACAGTTGCAACCCGAACTGCGAAGCCGAGGTAGAAGACGGGCGCGTGTTCATCCGCGCCAAGCGCAATATCCCCGCGGGCGAAGAGCTGTTCTACGACTACGGCCTGGTCATCGACGAACCGCTCACCCCGGCCCTGAAGAAGCAATACCCCTGCTGGTGCGGCGCGCCCAAGTGCCGCGGCACGCTGCTGGCCCCCAAGCGCGGCGGCCGCGCCACCCACCTCGGTTGAGCCGCGCCATGAGCCTGCTGCTGCCCCACGCCGAAAACGTCTGGCAGGCCGTGGTGCCGCACCTGCCGGGCTTCAGTGTCGAGGTGCTGCCCACCATCGACTCCACCAACACCGAACTCATGCGCCGCGCCCGCGCCGGCGAACTGGAGCCCGTGCTGCTGGCGGCCGATGAACAGACGGCCGGCCGAGGGCGGCTGGGCAAGGGTTGGCACAGCCAGCCCGGCCAGTCGCTCACCTTCTCGATCGGCCTGCCCATGGCACCGGTGGACTGGTCGGGCCTGTCGCTGGCGGTGGGGGTGAGCCTGGCCGAGAGCCTGCACCCCGACGTTCGCCTGAAATGGCCCAACGACCTGTGGCTGCACGGCCGTAAGCTCGGCGGCATCCTGGTGGAAACCGCCAGCCCCGGCGACGGCAGCCAGGCGCGACGCCAGGTGGTGGTGGGCGTGGGCATCAACATTGCTCGCCCGGCCGATCAGGTGGCCGTGGCCCCCGCCGGCACAGCCCTGCCGCCGGTGCCGCCGGCCGGCCTGGCGGAGGCCATCATGGGCCTCACGGCGGGCGAGACCCTGGAGCGGGTCGTGCCCGCCCTGGTGCGCGATCTGCTGACCTTCGAGACACAGGGTTTTCGCGCCTTCGCCCAGCGCTTCGCGCAGCGCGACGCGCTGCGCGGCCTGCCAGTGGTCTTGTCCGACGGCACGCGTGGCACCGCGCAAGGCGTCGCCGCCGATGGCGGTCTGCAGGTGCTGACCGACAGCGGCCTGCGCGCCGTCACCAGTGCTGAAGTGAGCGTGCGCCCATGCTGAGGGCACTGGTCGCCCTGCTGCTGGTGGCCAACCTGGCCTATTTCGCCTGGACGCAAGGCCACCTGGGACGACTCGGCATGGAGCCGCCCCAGGGCGGAGAACCACAGCGCCTGGCCCAGCAGATCAAGCCCGAGGCCATCCGCCTGCTCAATGGGCCAAAAGCCGAAGCGCCAGCCCCCGTGGCAGCCGTGGTGCAAGCGGCCGAGCAAGCCCCAGCGCCAACACCCTCAACGGCCCCGGCCCCGACCGCCTGCTACGAGGCCACCGGCTTCACGCCAGCACAGGCCGAGCTGCTGCGCGCCGAGCTGCGCCTGCTCAATTGGGATGCCGAGGCCTGGCAACTGACCGAGCAGCGCAGCGCGGGCCGCTGGATCGTCTACATGGGCCGATACGAGAGCGCCGAACAAGCCACCCGCAAGAAGGCCGAGCTCAGGGCCCTGGGCGTGGAGTACCGCGAAGTGAACACCCCCGGCCTGGCACCGGGCCTGGCCTTGGGCACTTACTCCAGCGAGGAGGCAGCTCGCACCGCCTTGCGTCAGGTCGAAGGCTCGGGTGTTCGCACCGCCCGCGTGGTGCAGGAGCGCCCCGAGAGCTTGAGTCACCAACTGCGCCTGCCAGCCATCACCGAGGCGCAACGCGAGCAGTTGACGGGGCTGCGTGAGGCCATGGCGGGCAAGGCGCTGCAGCGCTGCCCTTGACGCCTGAACCGGTTCAGCTCCTCGCTCGCCGAGCCCACCCCAGCGCCAACACCCACGCCCACAGGGCCATACCCCAGGCCCAACCCATGCCGCCGCCACCACCGCTGGGCGCTGCCGGCGGATAGGCCGCTGTCACGGAAACAATGTCTGCACCCGTCAGGGCGGTGGGCGTGGAGTTGTCGGTCACCTTTAGCTGGAACTCGTACCGGGCCTCGACCCCAGGCAACGTCGCCGATGCGATTGGCTGCGATGCCCCCGAGATGACCACCGCCGGCCCGCTGATCTGCGTCCATTGGTAGGCCACGATCTGGCCTGTGGCGGCCACGCTGGCGCTGCCATCCAGGGTAATGGCGGCTCCCGGCGCCACGGTGCCAATGCGCTGGATGATGGCCGCCGGCCCACTGGCCAGTTGCACAGCGTTTGCGGCGTCCAGCAGGCCCGCCCCGCAGGTGGACGTGGTGCACTTGCAAACGGTGGGATTTAAGGCGCTGCACTCGGGCAAGGCAGACTGCACATGTGGCCGCGCCCCGAGTTTCATGCGGTACATGAGATCGGCAGGCGTGAGCAGGGGGTTGACGGACAACATCAAGGCCGCCACGCCCGCGGCCTGTGGGGCCGAAAAGCTGGTGCCCTGTTTGTCTCCGTAGTAGCCGCTGATGTTGTAAGCCACCGGGGTGGTGGCACCCGCGTTGTCTGTGGAACGCAGCAGGCCGGTAGGCCCGTCGTCGTCGCTACCACCTGGTGCGGCCAATGCCAAATTGGTGCCAAAGCTGGAGTACCAGGCCTTGGCACCTGCCTTGTCGACGGCGGCCACGGCCATCACGCCGCGGCAATCGGCCGGCCGCCGCAGCGCGCTGCTGTTGTTTCCCGCGGCGACCACCAACAGCGCGCCAGCATTGGACACGGCATCCACCGTGCTTTGGTAATCGGGGGTGCAGGCGCTGCTGCCGCCAAAACTGAGATTGATGATGCGTGCCGGGTTCGGGTTGACCGGTGCACCGGCCACCGGCAATCCGGCCGCCCAGCGCACGCCGTCCAGCAGATCGGACACCAGCGCTCCGCACTTGCCGGACACGCGCACCGGTAACACGCGTGCGTTCCAGCTCAGGCCAGCCACGCCCAGGCTGTTGTTGCTCAACGCGCCGATCTGGCCGGCGATGAAGGTGCCGTGCCAGGAGCTGTCGGACTGGGTGCAGAGGTCGAACACGGGCTTGGTCAGGTCTGCCGCGGAGACCCAGTCGCCGGGGTCGCTGGCGTCGCTGTCCCGGCCGTTGCCATCGTTGGCGATGTCCAGTTCGCTAACAAAGTCGTAACCCGGCAGCAGCTTGCCGGCGAGGTCGGGGTGATCAAACCGCACGCCGCTGTCCACCACGGCCACGACACCGGCGTTGCCGGTTGTGCGGGCCCACGCCTGCGGCAGGTTCAACGCCGACAGCAGGGGGGCCACCGGGGCCTGCAAGTGCCACTGCAGGGAGAACTGCGGATCGTTGGGTAGCGTCTGGGTGCGGCGCTCCAGTACGTTGGGCGCCACCCAGGCCACGTCGGGGTGCAGCCGCACCCGGCGCATGGCGTCGGCCAGGGCCTGACCACGCAGCGGCGCATCAAAACGCAGCAAAGCGGCATTGCCGGCCTCGCCTACCCCCTGGATGCGAACGCCCACCTCCACGGCAAGTCGCTGGCTTCTCTCGCGCGACCGGTCGACGGCCTCACGCCAGTGCTCCCGCGCCTGGGGCGAATTGGCTTTCCAGGGGCCCCTGTCGCGGTTGACGGCCTGCAAGGCGTCCACCTCGGCCCGGTACCCGACGATAAGGCCGTAGGCGGGTGGGTCCACCGGGGGCGCGGCCTGGGCAGAAAGGGCAACCACGGCCAGAAGGCCGGCCAGAAGGCGGGGAATAGGACGCGAGAACATCCCAAGTTTGTAGCACGCGGCATCCGATTGAACGAGCGACGGAAACTGACCTTTTCGCCACATTTCGGCAGAAGGTCGCGCGCAAGGCTCAGGCGGCTGAGCCCAAAAAGAGCGCCCGAAGGCGCTCTTGGCGAAACGGTAGGCCGATGGGCTTACTTGGCCACCACGCGCACCATTTCCAGGCACTTGTTGGAGTAGCCCCACTCGTTGTCGTACCAGGCCACGACCTTGACGAAGGTCTTGTCCAGGGCGATGCCGGCATCGGCGTCAAACACGCTGGTGCAGGTCTCGCCACGGAAGTCGGTGGCCACGACCTTGTCGGTGGTGTAGCCCAGCACGCCCTTGAGTGCGCCTTCGCTCTGGGCCTTCATTTCGGCGCAGATCTCGTCGTAGCTGGCTTCCTTGTTCAGTTCCACCGTCAGGTCCACCACCGACACGTCGGAGGTGGGCACGCGGAAGGACATGCCGGTGAGCTTCTTGTTCAGCTCAGGAATCACCACACCCACGGCCTTGGCGGCACCGGTGCTGCTGGGGATGATGTTTTCCAGAATGCCGCGGCCACCGCGCCAGTCTTTGTTGGACGGGCCGTCCACGGTCTTTTGCGTGGCGGTGGCGGCGTGCACGGTGGTCATCAGACCGCGCTTGATGCCCCACTTGTCGTTCAGCACCTTGGCCACCGGGGCCAGGCAGTTGGTGGTGCATGAGGCGTTGGAGATGATGGCCTGACCGGCGTAGGTGTCGTGGTTGACGCCATACACGAACATGGGGGTATCGTCCTTGGAGGGCGCGGACATGATGACCTTCTTGGCGCCAGCGGCCAGGTGCTTCTCGGCGGTGACCTTGTCCAGGAACAGGCCGGTGGACTCGATGACCACGTCGGCGCCCACTTCGTTCCACTTCAGGTTGGCGGGGTCGCGCTCCTGGGTCAGGCGAATGGTCTTGCCGTTCACCACGATGTTGCTGCCCTCGACCTTGACGGTGCCCTTGAAGCGGCCGTGCACGCTGTCGTACTGCAGCATGTAGGCCAGGTAGTCGGGCTCGAGCAGGTCGTTGATGGCAACGACTTCGATGTCCGAGAAGTTCTGGATGGCGCTGCGCAGCACGTTGCGGCCGATGCGACCGAAGCCGTTGATGCCGATCTTGATGGTCATGTCTCTACTCCAAAGGTTGGTTGAATCGGGAAAGGCTTACTTGGCCAGCACGGCGCGCACCGTGTCGACCACGTTCTCGGGTGTGAAGCCAAAGTGCTTGAACAGCACCGGCGCGGGGGCGGACTCGCCGTAGGTGTCAATGCCGACCACGGCCGACACGCCGTACTTCCACCAGCCATCGGTGGAGCCCATTTCCACGGCGATGCGCGGCAGGCCGGCGGGCAGCACGGCTTTCTTGTAGGCCACGGACTGGCGGTCAAAGGTGGTGGTGCTGGGCATGGAGACCACGCGCACCGCGATCTTGTGTTCACGCGCCAGGATCTCTTGCGCCTTCATGGCCAGTTGCACCTCGGAGCCGGTGGCAATGATCACGGCTTGCGCTTTCTTCTTCAGGCCCACTTCGGCGGGCTCGGCCAGCACGTAGGCGCCCTTGTTGATGTCGCTGAGGTCTTTCTTCGGCGCGTAGGGCAGGTTCTGGCGCGACAGCAGCAGCGCCGTGGGCTTGTTGGCGTTTTGCAGGGCCACGGCCCAGGCCACGGCGGTCTCGGCCGTGTCGGCGGGGCGCCAGACATCGAGGTTGGGGATCAGGCGCAGGCTGGCGCCGTGCTCGATGGATTGGTGGGTCGGGCCGTCTTCGCCCAGGCCGATGGAGTCGTGCGTGAACACATGGATCACGCGCTGCTTCATCAGCGCGGCCATGCGGATGGCGTTGCGCGAGTAGTCGCTGAAGGTGAGGAAGGTGCCGCCGTAGGGGATGAAACCACCGTGCAGCGCCAGGCCGTTCATGATGGCGGCCATGCCGAACTCGCGCACGCCGTAGTTGATGTGGCGACCACCCTGGCCGGCCTCGTTCTTCACCACGGCGCCGGCGGCGTCAAAGCGCAGGTTGGGCGTGGACTTGGTGTTGGTGAGGTTGGAGCCGGTCAGGTCGGCCGAGCCGCCCAGCAGCTCGGGCAGGGCGGCGGTGAAGTGCTCCAGCGCCAGTTGGCTGGCCTTGCGGCTGGCCACGGTTTCGGCCTTGGCGTGCGCGCCCACGGCGGCGTCCACGGCCACCTGGTGGAAGTTGGCGGGCAGATCGCCCTTCATGCGGCGCACGAACTCGGCGGCCAGCTCAGGGAAGGCGGCCTGGTAGGCGGCAAAGCGCTCGGCCCAGGCGGCCTCGATCTGCGCGCCAGTGACCTTGGCGTCCCAGGCGGCATACACCTCGGCCGGAATCTCAAACGGCGCGTGGGGCCAACCCAGCGACTCGCGGGTGAGCGCGATCTCATCGGCACCCAGCGGCTCGCCGTGGGCCTTGGCGGTGTTGGCGCGGTTCGGCGAGCCCTTGCCGATCGAGGTCTTGCAGACGATCAGCGTGGGCTTGTCAGCGCTGGTCTTGGCTTGGGAAATGGCGGCGTCCACGGCGTCCACGTCGTGGCCATCCACCGGGCCGATCACGTTCCAGCCATAGGCCTTGAAACGCGCAGGCGTGTCGTCAATGAACCAGGGGGCGACCTGGCCGTCGATGGAGATGCCGTTGTCGTCGTACAGGGCGATGAGCTTGTTGAGCTTCCAGGCGCCGGCCAGGGCGCAGGCCTCGTGGCTGATGCCCTCCATCAGGCAGCCGTCGCCCAGGAACACGTAGGTGCGGTGGTCAACAATGGCATGGCCGTCGCGGTTGAACTCAGCCGCCAGCAGCTTTTCGGCCAGCGCCATGCCCACGGCATTGGTGATGCCCTGGCCCAGCGGGCCGGTGGTGGTCTCCACGCCGGGGGTGTGGCCCACCTCGGGGTGACCGGCGGTTTTGCTGTGCAACTGGCGGAAGTTGCGCAGCTCTTGCATCGGCAGTTCGTAACCGGTGAGGTGCAAGAGCGCGTAGATCAGCATGGAGCCATGGCCGTTGCTCAGCACGAAGCGGTCGCGGTCGGCCCAATGCGGGTTCACCGGGTTGTGCTTGAGGTGGCGGCCCCACAGGGCCACGGCCATGTCGGCCATGCCCATGGGCGCACCGGGGTGGCCCGAGTTGGCGGCCTGCACCGCGTCCATGGCCAGTGCGCGGATGGCGTTGGCCTGGGTTTGTGGCGTTGCGGTGGAAACGGTGGAGGGCTGGGTGCTGGCGTCGGACATGGGGAGAGGGCGGTTGGGGCCGCGCAGGCGGGCGGCGGGGCGCAAACCGTAGATTTTATCGGCCTCGGCAGGCCGCGATAATGCAAGCCGCCATGGAGTTCGCTGCCCCCACCCCGTTTCCCCCGGCCATCGTGCTGGCCGCCGGGCGCGGCATGCGCATGCGCCCGCTCACTGACCACACACCCAAACCCCTGCTGGTGGTGCGTGGCCAGGCGCTGATGCAATGGCCCATGCAGGCCCTGCAACAAGCCGGTGCACGCCAACTGGTGGTGAACGCCGCCTGGCTGGGCGAGCAGGTGCGCGACTTCTGCGCGCAATGGCAGGCGCAACACCCCGACGTGGCGGTGCACCTGTCTGACGAGGGCGGAGATTTCGGCTACGCACTGGAAACCGCCGGCGGCATCTCGCGCGCCCTGCCCGCCCTGGGCCAGCGATTCTGGGTGGTGGCGGGCGACGTGTTCGCGCCTGACTTTGTGTTCAGCCCTGAGGCCGTGGCCCGCTTTGACGCCAGCGACGCCCTGGCCCACCTGTGGCTGGTGCCCAATCCGGCCCACCACCCCACGGGCGATTTCGGCCTGGGCGAGGGTGGCCGGGCCATCAACGGCGGCGATGTCCGTTTCACCTACAGCACCATTGGTCTGTACCGACGCGAGCTGTTCGCCGAACCCTGGACCTCGGTGGCACCCGGCAACCCGCAAGGCACGGCCGAGCCGCTGGGGCCCTTGCTGCGCCGCGCGATGGACGCCGGGCGCATCACCGCCGAGCTGTACACCGGCGCCTGGACCGACGTCGGCACGCCCGAGCGCCTGGCCGAACTCAACGCCAGCCACACCTGACACACCTGCGCAAGGCGCGGGGAATGGCGTTGGGGCCACAATGCCCCCATGGACGCCAGCACCTCGTACACCCTCTACGCCGAACGCCGCGCCCGCGTGGCCGCCCAGTTGGGCGATGGCGGCATCGCCATCATCCCCACCGCGCCTGAGCGACAGCGCAACCGCGACAGCGACTTCCTCTACCGGCACGACAGCTACTTCTATTACCTCAGCGGATTCACCGAGCCAAACGCCTGGCTGGTGATCACCGCCGAGGGCCACACCACGCTGTTCTGCCAGCCCAAAGACCTGGAACGCGAGATCTGGGATGGCATTCGCCTGGGGCCGCAGGCCGCGCCCGAAACGCTGGGCGTGGACGAGGCGTTCTCCGTGGCCGAGCTCGAAACCCGCCTGCCCCGCCTGCTGGAGAACCGCCACACGGTGTGGAAAGCCGCGTGGACGGCTGGCTGCAAAAAGTGCGTGCCCGCGTGCGCTTTGGCGCCCTGTGCCCTGAAACCCAGCGCGACCTATGCAGCGTGATGGACGAAATGCGCCTGGTGAAAGACGCGCACGAACTGGCCATCATGCGGCGCGCCGCGCAGATCAGCGCGCGCGCCCACATCCGCGCCATGCAGCGCAGCGCCGCCATGCTGCGAGCCGGGCAAGACGTGCGCGAGTACCACCTCGACGCCGAGCTGCTGCACGAGTTCCGCCAGCATGGCTCGCAATACCCGGCCTACGGCAGCATCGTGGCCGCTGGCGCCAACGCGTGCGTGCTGCACTACCGCGCCGACACCGCGCCCATTCGCGATGGGGAGCTGGTGCTGATCGACGCCGGCTGCGAACTCGACGGCTACGCCAGCGACATCACCCGCACCTTCCCCGCCAACGGTCGCTTCAGCGGCCCGCAGCGCGCCCTCTACGACCTGGTGCTGGCCAGCCAGCACGCCGCGGTGGCCGCCACCCGGGCCGGCGCGCGTTTTGTGGACCCCCACGACGCCACGGTGAAGGTGCTGGCCCAGGGCCTGCTGGACCTCGGCCTGCTCGACAAAAACAAAGTGGGCGGCGTGGACGACGTGATCGCCAAGCGCAGCTACTTCCCCTTCTACATGCACCGCACCGGCCACTGGCTGGGCATGGACGTGCACGACTGCGGCAGCTACGTGGAGCCCAGCGAAGTCGGCCAGGTGAGCGAACGCCAAGACCCGCTCTCGGGCGAGACCATCAAAGACCGGCCCAGCCGCGTGCTGCGCCCGGGCATGGTGCTCACCATCGAGCCCGGCCTGTACGTGCGCCCCACCGAGGGCGTGCCCGAGGCGTTCTGGAACATCGGCATCCGCATCGAAGACGACGCCGTGGTCACCGATGGCGAGTGCGAACTCATCACGCGCGATGTGCCGGTGGAGGCCGACGCCATCGAGGCGCTGATGCGTGGCTGACGTGCCCCCGATGCGCGTGCTCAGCGTCAACACCGGCACCGCCCAGGCCCTGACCATCGGCGGCCGGCGCGTGTTGTCGGCCATCGGCAAGGCGCCCGTGAGCGGGCCGGTGGCCGTGGGCGCCCTGGGCCTGCAAGGCGACGAGCAGGCCGATCTGTCGGTGCACGGTGGCCTGCACAAAGCGGTCTACGCCTACCCGGCCGAGCACTACCCCTTCTGGCGCGAGCAGCGCCAAGACCTGTTCGACGCCCCCCTGCCACCAGGCAGCCTGGGCGAGAACCTCACCATCGAAGGCCTGCTGGAGCGCGAGGTGTGGATCGGCGACGAACTGCATTTCCCCCACGCCGTGCTGCGCGTCACCGCGCCGCGCGAACCCTGCTTCAAGTTCAATGCCGTGATGGGCCGCCGCGACGCGGGCCGCCTCATGATGGAGCACCTCTGCTGCGGCTTCTACCTGGCGGTGGTGCAGCCCGGCACCTTGTGCGAAGGCGAGGCATTCGAACTCGTGCCCGGCCCGCGGGGCCTGCGCGTGGACGAGGCCTTCGCCGCCAAGCGCTTCAAACACCTGCGCGACTGAGAAGTCGCCCGATCTTCGCGACATTGATCGCGACTTGCCCCATGTCCCCTGTGCTTTGCCTCACCCTCAATCCCTCCGTTGATCTGTTCACGCACACGCCTCGCGTGGTGCCCACCGACAAGCTGCGCTGCGGCCCGCCCCAGCGCGGTCCCGGGGGCGGCGGGCTCAACGTGGCGCGGGTGCTGCAGCGCCTGGGGCTGCCGGTGCGCGCGGTGTTCCCCGCTGGCGGACCGGCCGGGCGCTGGCTGGTGGACCACCTGGCCGGCACCGGCATTCAGCCCGCCTGCGTGCCCATCGCCGGCGAAACCCGCGAGAACTTCACCGTGATGGCGCAAGACTCGGGCGAGGAATACCGCTTCGTGTTGCCCGGCCCCACGCTGAGCGATGCCGAACTGCAAGCCTGCCTGGCCGCCGCCACCGACGCCCTGCCCGCCGGTGGCTGGGTGATCGCCAGCGGGAGCCTGCCCCCCGGCGCGCCCAGCGACACCTACGCCCGACTCGCCTCACTGGCGCGCGACCGTGGCGCCCGGCTGGTGCTGGACACGGCAGGCGCCCCATTGGCGCAGGCGCTGGCCACGGGCGTGGCCATCGTCAAGCCCAACCGGCGCGAGCTGTCAGAGTTGCTGGGCGAGCCACTCGACACAGAGCAGCGCTGCCTGGACGCCGCACGGCGCCTGGTGGACAACGGCCAGGCCGACACCGTGGCCTTGAGCATGGGCGCAGACGGCGCCATGCTGGTCACCTCGGCAGGTGCCTGGGTCGCCCCCGCGCTGCCCATCACCGTGGCCAGTTCGGTGGGCGCAGGCGACTCGTTCACTGCCGGCCTGGTGGCCGGGCTGGCGCAGGGCCTGGCGCCCGAAGCGGCCTTTGCCCAAGCCGTGGCCGCCGGATCAGCGGCGCTGCTGCGCCCTGGCACTGGTTTGGCCTTGGCCGCCGACATCGCGCTGCTGGAACCCCAGGTACAGGCCCGTCGCCTCGCCTGAGCCAACCCCTGCGGCAATCGCCTGATTGGCGCAGGGCCATCCGGGTAGGGCCACCGAGGCCCCGCCTTAGAATGTGAAGCTCGTTTTCACATGGCAAGAATGCCGTCACCGCCTGGAGACACCATGAGCAAAGACACCGCCCCCGAAGACAAGCGCGCCGAACTGCGCCGCGCCGCGCTGGAGTACCACGAGAGGCCGGTGCCAGGCAAAGTGGCCATCGCCGCCACCAAACAACTCACCAACCAGCGCGACCTGGCCCTGGCCTACTCGCCCGGCGTGGCCGCGCCCTGCGAAGAAATCGTGGCCGACCCGGTCAACGCCTTCAAGTACACCAGCCGCGGCAACCTGGTGGCCGTCATCACCAATGGCACCGCCGTGCTGGGCCTGGGCGACATCGGCCCGCTGGCGGCCAAGCCGGTGATGGAAGGCAAGGGCGTGCTCTTCAAGAAGTTCGCCGGCATCGATGTGTTTGACATCGAAATCAACGAAAAGAACCCCGACAAGCTGGTGGAGATCATCGCCTCGCTGGAGCCCACCTTCGGCGGCATCAACCTCGAAGACATCAAGGCGCCAGACTGCTTCTACGTCGAGCGCAAGTTGCGCGAGCGCATGAAGATCCCCGTCTTCCACGACGACCAGCACGGCACGGCCATCGTGGTGGGCGCGGCCATCCTCAACGGCCTGAAGGTGGTGGGCAAAGACCTCAAGAAGGTCAAGCTGGTCACCTCGGGCGCGGGCGCCGCCGCCCTGGCCTGCCTGGGCCTGCTGGTGAAGCTGGGCCTGCCGCGCGAGAACATCTGGGTGACCGACCTGGCCGGCCTGGTCTACGAAGGTCGCACCGAGCTGATGGACGAGGACAAGATCCAGTTCGCGCAGAAGACCGATCAGCGCACCCTCAGCGAAGCCATTGACGGCGCCGACATCTTCCTGGGCCTGTCCGCCGGCGGTGTGCTCAAGCAAGACATGGTCAAGAAGATGGCGGCCAAGCCCATCATCCTGGCCCTGGCCAACCCCAACCCGGAAATCTCGCCGGAAGACGTGAAGGCCGTGCGCGACGACGCGGTGATGGCCACCGGCCGCACCGACTACCCGAACCAGGTCAACAACGTTCTGTGCTTCCCCTACATCTTCCGCGGCGCGCTGGACGCGGGTGCCTCCACCATCACCGATGCGATGGAAATCGCCGCGGTGCACGCCATCGCCGAGCTGGCTCAGGCCGAACAGAGCGAGGTGGTGGCCGCCGCCTACGCGGGTGAGAAGCTGGCCTTCGGCCCGGAATACCTGATCCCCAAGCCATTCGATCCGCGCCTGATGATGAAAATCGCCCCGGCCGTGGCCCAGGCGGCGGTGGACTCGGGCGTGGCGCTGCGCCCCGTGGCCGACATGGACGCTTACCGCGAGAAGCTGCAGAGCTTCGTGTTCGCGTCGGGCACCATCATGAAGCCCATCTTCGCCGCCGCGAAAAAGGCCCAGCGCAAGCGCGTGGCGTACTCCGAGGGCGAAGAAGAGCGCGTGCTGCGCGCCTGCCAGATCGTGGTGGACGAAGGCCTGGCCCGCCCCACGCTGATCGGCCGCCCGGCCATCATTGCCCAGCGCATCGAGAAGTTCGGTCTGCGCCTGCAAGAAGGGCTGGACTACGACGTGGTCAACGTCGAACAAGACGAGCGCTACCGCGACTTCTGGCAGACCTACCACCGCATGACCGAGCGCAAGGGTGTCACACAGCAGCTCGCCAAGATCGAGATGCGCCGCCGGCTCACCCTCATCGGCGCCATGCTGTTGCACAAGGACGAGGTCGACGGCCTGATCTGCGGCACCTGGGGCAACACCCACAACCACCTGCAGTACATCGATCAGGTGATTGGCAAGCGCCAGGGCGGCAGCCCGCGCACCGCGCAAGACCAGCCCACCTACGCCTGCATGAACGGCCTGATGCTGCCGGGCCGCCAGGTGTTCCTGGTGGACACCCACGTCAACCACGACCCCTCGCCCGAGCAGTTGTGCGAAATCACGGTGATGGCGGCCGAGGAAATGGTGCGCTTTGGCCTGCAGCCCAAAGTGGCGCTGCTGTCGCACTCCAACTTCGGCTCGTCCGACCAGCCTTCGGCCGTGAAAATGCGCCGCACCCTGGCCCTGCTGCGTGACCAGGCCCCCTGGCTGGAGGTGGATGGCGAGATGCACGGCGACGTGGCACTGGACGCCGACGCCCGCGCCGCGCTGATGCCCAACTCCACCCTCAAAGGCTCGGCCAACCTGCTGGTGCTGCCCAACATCGACGCCGCCAACATCGCCTACAACCTGCTCAAAACCGCCGCTGGCGGCAACATCGCCATCGGCCCGGTGCTGCTGGGCGCGGCCAAACCGGTGCATGTCCTCACCGCCAGTGCCACTGTTCGCCGTATTGTCAACATGACCGCCCTCACCGTGGCGGACGCCAACGCCAGCCGATAAGCCTTGGCACGCAAGCGACTGCTCACTTAGCATCGGGTTTTGACCCGATCGCGGTGCCCGAAATTTGAGCAGTCGCTTGCATTTTTGCAACGGTTAGGGCACACTTCGGGCCTTGGAATTCAGGGTTAACCCGCCTCCTTCACAGACCCCATCCGACGCCTTGGCGAGCGGAATTTTGCGGTGATGGTGGCGGGTTGATTGCATCAGGAGCACACCAACTCATGGGTCTGCGGCAGATCCGCTCCCGCATCGGCAGCCACAAAACCTGGGTCACCTGGACCGGGGCGGCCCTGCTGGCGGCGGCTCTGAGCACCGTCTTGGTGCAAGCCCGCACGCCGGATCCCGTGGCCCCCGTCTCTGCGGCCACCGTTCCGGTGTCCGGCTTGCCACCGCATGGCCAGCAAGTGATGGGCCAGATCCTTCAAGGCGGCCCCTTCCGGTACGAGAAAGACGGCACGGTCTTTTTCAACCGGGAACGGCTGCTGCCGAGCCAGAAACGGGGGTACTACCGCGAATACACGGTACCCACCCCCGGCCTGCGGCATCGGGGGGCTAGGCGCATCGTGTGTGGCGGCTTCGAACCCAGAGAACCTGACGCGTGTTACTACACCGAGGACCACTACGCCAGCTTCAAGCGCATCGTGCAGTGATCTCCCCAGGCAGTGCCAACGGATTTTTAACTTTGACTGTAGAAAGAGACGCGGAGATGGACACGCCACTTCGTAACGTACGCCCCAACATCGTTCAGTCGATTCGCGCCTTCGGCGTCAAGGACCTGCAGGCCGCCGCCGAGCACCTCGGCCACCACTTCCTCTACGCCAACCTGGCCAAGGCCCAGAGCAAGCAGGACGTGCTCGACCTCATCGCCGCCCAGTACACCCTGCCGCCGCACTTCGGCAAGAACTTCGACGCCCTGTACGACTGCATGACCGACATGGTGCACAAGTCGGGGCCGCAGACCGGCTTCATCGTGGTGCTGGAGCACATCCCCGCCCACGCCAAGTTCGACAAGGAAGCCCGCGAGCAACTGCTGGACATCTTCCGCGACGCCGCCGACTACTGGAGCGACCGCAAGATTCCCTTCCGCTGCTTCTACTCTTTTTCGGTGGCCCGTGCCCCCCAGGGCGAAGAGCCCATCGAGGTGCAGGCCGATGAGCCCATGCCCACCGACAAAATCCTGGACGTGAGCCCGCAAGCGCTGCGCATGAGCAGCCCGTTCAATGCTGGTTACTGGATGGCCGCCGCCTGATCGGGGGTTGTCCCCCAGGCCCTCGGGCCCGCCCCAGAAAAAGCCGCTGCCCTGCAGCGGCTTTTTTTTGCCCTCGGGACTCAGGGACTCAGGTGGCCAAAGACAGCGCCACGTACTCGTGCACCGGCACCTCTTCGGCCCGGCGCTGCAAGTCAAAGGGCACGTCGGCCCCGCGCTGCTCCAGCCAACGCCCCAGCGTGTGGCGCAGGATCTTGCGGCGCTGGCTGAACGCCACTTGCACCATCTCACTGAAGCGAGCCACGTCGATGGCCGGGGGGTTGGCCAGGGGCACCATGCGCACCACCGCGCTGTCCACGCGCGGGGGCGGATCGAAACTCTCGGGCGGCACGAACAGCACGTCTTCCATGGCGTAGCGCCACTGCAGCATGACCGACAAGCGGCTGTAATCGGCCGTGGCGGGGGAGGCCACCATGCGGTCGATCACCTCTTTCTGCAGCATGAAGTGCTGGTCTTGCACCACCTCCACGTGCTCGAGCAGGTGGAACAGGATCGGGGTGGAGATGTTGTAGGGCAGGTTGCCGACGATGCGCAGGCGCTGCCCAGGGAATCGGTCGCGGGCCAGGGCAGAAAAATCCACCTTGAGTACGTCAGACTCCACCACCTGCAACTGGGGATGGGCGCGCAGGCGCGCGGCCAGATCGCGGTCCAGCTCCACCACAGTGAGTTGGCCCAGGCGCTCAACCAGCGGCTGCGTGAGGGCGGCCAGGCCCGGGCCGATTTCGACCATGGCATCGCCCGGCACGGGCGCGATCTCGCGCACGATGGCCTCGATGATGGCGGAGTCGGTCAGGAAGTGCTGGCCGAAGCGCTTGCGCGCGATGTGTTTCACAGCTGCGGTGCTTCCCGAAGTTCAACGTAGGCGCGGGCGCGCAGGTCTTGCATCCACAGGTCAAAGGCCTCGTCGACCTTCTTCTCGCGCACCACGTTGCGCACCACCTCGCGCTGGTCGCGCTGGCTCAGGGTGTTCTGGCGGCGCTCTTCCACGCGAATCAGGTGCACACCGAAGCGGGACACCAGGGGCTGAGACACCTCTCCAGGGCGCAAGGCGTTCATCACCTGCTCGAACTCGGGCACGAATTGGCCTGGGGCGGCCCAACCAAGGTCGCCCCCGGTGGCGGCTGAGCCGTCCTGGCTGTGCTCGCGCGCCAGGTCTTCAAAACGGGCCTGACCGCTGACGATCTGCTGGCGGAAAGTGGCCAGCTTTTCCTGCGCCTGGGCCTGACTGAGCTGGGCCGTGGGCACCAGCAAGATGTGGCGCGCACGGGTCTGGGTGACGACCATGTCGGGCAAGCCCGCCTGGCGCTTCTCGATCACCTTGAGCACGTGGAAACCGGCGCCGCTGCGCAGCGGGCCAGCAATGCCACCATTGGCCAAGGTGCGGGTGGCGTTCACGAACAGGTCGGGCAGGCGCGAGGCTGGGCGCAGGCCGAACTGCCCGCCGTTGTTGCGCTCGGGCGAATCAGAGAACTCACGGGCAAGGGCCGCGAAGTCTTCGCCGGCACGGGCCCGATCGGCCACGCGCTGGGCACGGGCCTGCAGCTCGGCCACTCGGGCCGCATCGGCACCTTCGGGCACGGCCACGAGCACATGGCCCAGGTTCATCTCAAGCGAAGCGAGGTCACCACCGCCTTGCTGCTCGCGGATGTGGTCGTCGATGTCGGCCTCGGTCACCTTGACGCGGCCCTCCACCTCGCGCTCGCGCAGGCGCTGCAGGGTGATCTGCTGGCGCAGGTCGGCGCGCAGGCGATTGGTGTCGATGACGCCTTCGGCATTGAGGCGGCGACGGAATTCTTCAACGCTCAGGCCGTTCTGGGCGGCCACGGCCTGCTCGGCCTGGTTGACGTCGTCATCGGAGACTCGGATGCCCACCTCGGTGGCGTGCTGCATCTGTACCCGTTCGTTGATGAGCTGGTCCAGCACCTGGCGCACGATCTCGGCGCGGGGCGGCATGGGGCGGCCCTGCTGCGAGAACTGCTGCTCCAGACGTTGCACGCGCAGGCGAACCTCGTTGTTGGTCAGGGGCTCAGAGTTGACCAGCGCCACGATGAAGTCCGCCGTGCGGGCCACGCCTGCAGCAGCAGGCGCAGAGGTCAACTGGGCCGTGTTGCGCAGGCCTTGGGCCGACACCTGACCGGCCACGGCCAGCGCCAGGGCCAGCGTGGTGAGTCGCAGAAGAGCGGGGAAGCGATCAGTCATATTGTTGGAACCGGCTCGGCGGGTTGATTTCTTCGCGCAGGTATTGGTAGCGCGGCACGTTCTCTTTGAGGGTGCGCAAGGGGTTGGAGCCGATGCGCGAGAAACCGGAGAACTCCAGCTGGAACAAGATGCGCTGGGCCGCCGTGGAGGCGCTGCGCTGCAGCCGCTCAACCACGATGCGGCCGAGCCAGCAACCGGCATCGTACTCAAAGCCCGCCACCAGATCGACGATCTTGCGGTCGGGCACGCTGTAGTTCACACGGCCCACGCTGTACCACTGCCCCGGCCCCAGCGCGCGCCCGGGCACCTCGGCCAGCGGCCCTTTGCCGAACAGATCGCTGAGCGGCCATTGCCAGCCCACGTCGAACTGTTCGCTGCTGCCGCGCTGCAGGCGATAGGCCGCGCTGAGCACGCGGTACTTGGCCGGGGTGTAGCGGGTGCTGAGGGTGGTGCGCACCGACTCGCGGCTGCCGGGGCTGTATTGAAAGTTGGTGTCCACCAGCCAGCGCGGGTTCCATTGCACGCGCGCGGCGAGCAGCACGTCACTGAATCGGTCGGTGACCGGGTCGCCGCCGGGCAGGCCGGCCGCGCGGGGCAGGAACACGTTCTGGTCGCGCAGCAGGTAGCGCTGGGCCAGGCCGAGGCGCACCACCTCGGCCCCGGTGTTGGGCTCCAGCAGGCGCGAGCTGACGCCCAGGGTGAGCGAGCGGGTGTCGGAGATGCGGTCGCTGCCGCCGAACACGTTCTCGCTGAAGATGGACGCGAAGTTGAAGTCGGTGATGGCCGAGTCGTAGTTGGGCAGGTAGCTCTGGTCGCGGTAGGGCGTCCAAGTAAAGAAGGCTCGCGGCTCCAGCGTCTGAACGAAGTCGCGGCCAAAGTAGCTGGCGTTGCGCTCGAACACCAACCCGCTGTCCAGGCTGACGGTGGGCAGCACGCGGCTGGCCGAGCGCTCACCGTTCGCCAGCGGGTTGTCGAAGCGGTACTGCGTGGCGTGCAGGCGAGCGCGCGGCTGCACGAACCAACCTGGCGCCTGCCAGCGACGGGTGAGCTCGGCACTGGCGATGGCCCGCGAGCCGTTGGTCTGGCCGGTGAGGCGCGGGTCGGACTCGAAGCGGGTGTACTCGGTGACCAGCGAGCTGGACCAGCCATCGCTGCCGCCCAGGCTCAGGCCCGAGCGGTCGTGGCGCAGGGTGAGCGATGGCACGCGGTCATAGGGCGGCGTGATGGGCGCGGCCACGTCCTGCAGGGTCTGCCAGGTGTAGGCACCCGCCGTGAACGACCAGGGGCCCTGGCCCCAGTTGAACGAAGCGTCACCGGGCAGCAGGCGCTGCGTGAGCGACGCGGTGGCGCGGGGGAAATCGCGCCAGTAGTCGTCGTCGCTGACGCGGTTGAGGTTCAGGTTCAGGCCAGCCGAGCCACCACCACCAAGCCGATTGAGCGCCTGGGTCAGCGATTGGTTGTGCTGCAGCGAGTAGCCCCAGCGGTTGGCGTCGCGCAGCGGGTCGGACGGCATGTAAGCGCCGCGCACCACGCCCGCGTAGTCGGGCTGCAGGTAGCGCACCTCGGCTCCCAGGTCCACGCCACGTTTGGTCATGAGCGTGGGGTAGAGCGTCGCGTCCAGGTTGGGCGCGATGTTCAGGTAGTAGGGCAGCGTGAGCTCAAAGCCGCTGATGTTGTCGAGGTTGATCGTTGGCGGCAGCAGGCCAGACTTTCGCTCGTCGCTCAGCGGGAAGGTGAAATAGGGCGCACCGAGGATGGGCACCCCTTTGAACTCAAGCACCCCGCCCGTGGCGGCGCCTGTCTGCTCGACGTTGTCAAACTCGATGCGATCGGCGCGCACCATCCAGTCGGGCAGCCAGTCGGGGCCGGGACGGCGCGGGCAGGTGGAGTAGCGCGCCTCGTGGGCCACGGCGTGGTCGGCGTCGATGAAATCCAGGCGCTTCGCATCGCCCCGACCATCGTTGTTCAGCAGCTCGAACGTGGGCTGGCTGAAGCTGCCCTTGAAGGTGTCCACGTTGAGCTGGACCTCGGGGCCCATGAAGCGGTCACCGTTGCGGTTGATGAGCACCTGCCCGGTGGCCTTGGCGTCGCTGGTGGCCTGGTCGTATTCGAGCCGGTCGGCGCGGATCACGGTGTCGTGCCGCCGCAGCTCGGCATCGCCCTCGACCGTCACCACCCCCTCGGTCTGACCCTCCACGCGGTCGCCTCGCACAAAGGTCGGCGCCTGCTGGCGTGCGGGTTCAGGCAAGGCCTCCTGCAAGGCGGTGCTGGGCTTGAGGGTGGCCGCCTCTTCAGGCGAAGCGGCTTGCGCGAACGCAGCGCCGGCCCACCCACCTGTGGCCGCCATGACCAGGCAAACACGCGCCGCCCAGGCCACGGCGGAAATGGCGGGCGCGTGCAGCGGCGGGGCGAAGGGGGCAGGGCGGAACTTCAAGGCCAGACAGGGGAGCGAGGAAAGAGGCTCACGTGGGAGCCTCTGAGCAGGGGGTGGTTTGTAGAATCTGCGGCCATTATCCTATGCGCCTCGAGGCGCGCGCCCGCCTGAACATGACCACGCCCCCCTCCACCGTTGCGTGGGCAGACCCCGCCCGCGAAGCCGCCTTCTCAGCCTGGCTGGCCCCGCTGGCCGATCGCCTGCAACTGCTGCCCGCCACCCTTCGCCCCGCCTCCGCCGATGCCAGTTTCCGGCGCTACCTGCGGGTGGACACCGCGCAGGGTGGCAGCGCCATCGTGATGGATGCGCCTCCCGAGCACGAGAACTGCGAGCCCTTCGTGCGCATCGCCGGGCTCATGCGCGACGCGGGCCTGCGCGTGCCCGATGTGCTGGCCTGGGACGAGGCACAAGGCTTCATGCTGCTGGACGACCTGGGCCACCAGACCATGCTCGACGTCATCCAGCCTGAGCAACCCACCGCCAACCTGCCGCTGTACCGCGCGGCGGTTGACGCGCTGCTGGCCTGGCAACTGGCATCGAAGCCAGGGGTGCTGCCGCCCTACAACGAGGCCCTGCTGCGCCGCGAACTGCAGCTCTTTCCCGACTGGTACCTGGGCCACCACAAAGGCCTCGCGCTGAGCGAAGCGCACCAACAGACCCTGGCCAAGACCTTCGACACCATCGTTGCCCGCGTGCAGGCCGCGCCTCAGGTGTACGTGCACCGCGACTTCATGCCGCGCAACCTGATGGTGCTGCGCCAGCCTGGCGACACACCGGCGCGGCAACTCGGTGTGCTGGATTTCCAGGACGCGGTGCACGGCCCCATCACCTATGACATCGCCAGCCTCATGCGCGACGCCTTCCTGAGCTGGGAGGAAGACATGGTGATCGACGTGACAGTGCGCTACTGGGAGCAAGCGCGCAAAGCCGGCCTGATGGACTTTGAAGACTGGCACAGCGACTTCGGCGCCTTCTACCGCGCGGTGGAATGGATGGGGCTGCAGCGCCACCTGAAGGTGGCCGGCATCTTCGCGCGCCTGACCCTGCGCGACGGCAAACCCAAGTACCTGGCCGACGCACCCCGTTTCATTCATTACATCCGCTCCACCGCCCACCGCTACCGCGAACTCGGGCCGCTGCTGCGCCTGATCGACGAGGTGGAAGGCTTCCAGGCCGCCAGCGGGTACGCCTTCGGGCGCGTCTGACATGCCCCGCTACTTTTGCGATGCACCGCTGCACCTGGGCCAGACCCTGAGCCTGCCCGAGGCCGCCGCGCGCCATGTGCAGGTGCTGCGGCACCAGCCCGGGCACACCATCACCCTGTTCAATGGACTGGGTGGCGAATGGCAGGCCACCATCGACAAGATGGGGCGCCAGGACGTGGTGGTGACGGTGCTGTCGCACGAAGCCGTCGAGCGCGAGGCCTCGCGTGCGGTGCATCTCGCCGTGGGCATGCCGGCCAATGAGCGCATGGATTGGCTGGTGGAGAAGGCCACCGAACTGGGCGTGAGCGGCATCACGCCCCTGCACACCGCGCACAGCGTGCTGCGCTTGTCGGGCGAGCGCGCCCAGAAGAAGCAGGCCCATTGGCAAGCCGTCGCCGTCGCGGCCTGCGAACAGTGTGGGCGCAACCGAGTGCCGCTGGTGACACCGGTGCAAAACCTTGACGCGTGGCTGCCAGCGCCCAACGACGCGGCCCTGCGCTGCGTGTTGTCGCTGGCCGAAGGCAGCCGGCCGCTGACCGAGGTGTTGCAAGACACCGCAACCGATCGGCCGGTGTGGTTTCTCAGCGGGCCTGAAGGCGGCCTCTCCGCCGCCGAGGACGCGCGGGCGCGCGAGGCTGGCTTCGTGCCGGTGAGCCTGGGCCACCGGGTGCTGCGCGCCGAGACGGCCGCGCTGGCGGCGCTGGTGCTGGCGGCAGGTTGATCCTGCGCCCGTGTCTCAGCCCTTGACCTGAAACACCTGCACGGTCTCGGCCAGTCGAGCGGCTTGCTCGCGCAGGCTCTGCGCGGCCGCCGCGCTTTGCTCCACCAAGGCCGCGTTCTGCTGCGTCATCTGGTCGAGCTGGCTCACCGCCGTGTTCACCTGCGCAATGCCGTCGCTCTGCTCGCCCGCGGCCGCCGTGATCTCCCCAATGATGTCGCTCACCCGCTGCACCGAGCCCACGATCTCGCTCATCGTCTGCCCCGCATCGGCCACCAAGCGGCTGCCAGCCTCCACCCGCTCCACGCTCGCACCGATCAGCCCCTTGATCTCTTTGGCCGCCTGCGCGCTGCGCTGCGCCAGGTTGCGCACCTCGCCGGCCACCACCGCGAAGCCTCGCCCTTGCTCGCCCGCTCGCGCCGCTTCCACCGCCGCGTTCAAGGCCAGGATGTTGGTCTGGAACGCGATGCCGTCGATCACGCCGATGATGTCGTTGATCTTCTTGCTGCTGTGGTTGATCTCGTCCATGGTGCTCACCACTTGCGAGACCACTTCGCCGCCGCGTGAGGCGATCTGCGCCGCGCTGGCGGCGAGCTGGTTGGCCTGGCGTGCCGCGTCGGCGCTGTTGCGCACCGTGCTGGTGAGCTGCTCCATGCTGGCCGCCGTCTCTTCCAGGTTGCTGGCCGTCTGCTCGGTGCGCGAGCTCAGGTCTTGGTTGCCCATCGCGATCTCGGTGCTGGCCACCTGGATGCTGTCGGTGGCACTGCGCACCTGGCCGACGGTCTGCACCAGGGACTTTTTCATGGCGTCCAGCGAGCGCAGCAGGTCGCCCAGTTCGTCCTGGCGGTCGGTGTGCACCTCACGGGTGAGGTCGCCGGCCGCCACGGCTTGCGTGACCTCGACGGCCCGGGCCACAGGCTCGGTCACAGACCGCGTGATGCGCCAGGCCAGCAGGGCCGCCAGCACCATGGCCACGCCCGCCAAACCCAACAGAATCGTGACCTGGCGAGCGACTTCGGCGTCTGACTTGGCCACCGCCTGGTTGACCAACTCGCGCTCGAACTTCTGCAGTGCCACCATCGACTGGACATAGGCCTCGACAGTGGGCCTGAGGTTCTGCTCCAGCGCCGCATCCTGTGCAGCGACATCGCCACCGGGCATGTCAAAGAATGCCTTTCGCGCCGCGATGTACTGCGCACGGCGTTCGCCAATCTCCTTGAGCAGGTCTTTCCCTTGTTGGGTGGTGATCTCTTGCTCCAGCGCCTTTTGCAGCTCATTGATTCGAGCCGTGGTGTCGGCCATCAACGGCTTGAAATAGGCATCCACCGCCGGTGCATTGTTCGACTTGGCCATGGCCAGCACCCGGGTGATGTTCAGGCGCGTGTTGGCCAGCCATTCGTCCATGTTGCGCGAGCGCTTCTCCATCTCGACGACGTTGGCGGTGGCCTCATGCGAAAGCTGCAGGGCGTGCCATGCCCCGGCGGTCAGCATGACGAGCAACACCAGAACGGCCGCAAAGCCAAGGGAAAGACGCTGTCCGATATTGAGACGATTGAAAAACATGGGGCTCTCCCGGAAGAAGTACACGTCACGCGCAAGGCGGATTCGAGAGGGTGTTGGCATGAGCCAACCGAAGTCGCTCGGGGCATCGCACACCCGGCGATGGCCAGGCACGGCATCGCATCAAGCAGCGCCTGGGCACAGACGCCGGCGATCGAATTTGGAAAGGATGTCTTATTGCAGCGACTGTGTGGCGTCGATCAGTCCCATGTCGCGGCTGGACATGAGCGACTCGATGTCCATCAAGATCAACATGCGCTCATTCACGCTGGCAATGCCCGTGATGAAACTCGTGTCCACCGCCAGCGTCATCTCCGGCGCGGGCTTGATCAGCTCGGTCGACAGCTCCAGCACGTCCGACACCGAGTCCACCACCGCCCCCACCACGCGACCGTGCACGTTCAGCACGATCACCACCGTGAACCCGTTGTACTCAACCTTCTCGCACCCCAGCTTGATGCGCAGGTCCACCACCGGCACGATCACCCCGCGCAGATTCACCACACCTTTGATGAACCCCGGCGCGTTGGCAATGCGGGTGGGCTCTTCGTATGAGCGGATCTCTTGCACCCGAAGAATGTCGATGCCGTACTCCTCCCCACCCAGGCGAAAGGTGAGGTATTCGGCGTTGGCGTTGTGGGCGGCCGCGGCAAGTTCGCCGTCTTGACGCGCCAGGTGGGTAGCTTCGTTGCGCATGTCCATGGTCGATTTCCTCTGAATGGAACTGTGTCCAGGGGAATATCGACCAGGCATCGGCGGGCTGAAGTGAGAAGAAAAGCCTCATTCCGCCGACATTTTCCGGAATGCATGCTTTGGTACGCAGCCCTTGAACCAATTGGCGGGCATTGCGCTGAATGAAGCCGGGCAAGCAGCGCCTGCCCAGGCGCGGGCTATTCCGCCACGGCCACCGCCATCATGTCCATGAGCCCCATGTCGCGGCTGGACATGAGCGATTCGATGTCCATCAGGATCAACATGCGCTCATTCACGCTGGCAATGCCCGTGATGAAACTCGTGTCCACCGCCAGCGTCATCTCCGGCGCGGGCTTGATCAGCTC
>FWPV01000549.1_pt1:80000-117202 | contig 117202 bp, 98 predicted proteins | sample 2228371 | NCBI WGS metagenome assembly FWPV01 (sample SAMEA103939776, study PRJEB20133) | metagenome | reverse complement strand
GAATTAGGAATTAAAATTGTTCATCCTGATGATAGACATATATTACAGAATTATTTTCAAAATAAAGATGAATTTAATAAACCTATTGTGCTTCGCTGGATTCGGAAAGATGGAAAAATTATTTATACCGAACAGAAGAATGTTCCTATTTATGATAAAAACGGAAAGCTTATCGCGTTAGAAGGAATAGCAAGGGATATAACAGAAAGAAAAAGAACTGAAGAAGAGTTAGAAAAATCGGAGGCAAAATATAGAAATTTAGTAGAGAATTCTCTTACCGGAATTTATACAACAGATATTGATGGAAATATACTATACGCAAACAAAGCCTTTTGTGAAATTTTTGAATTGGATTCTATAGAAGAAGCATATAAAGTTAATGTAAAATCTTTTTATGAAAATGAAGATGAAAGAATTAAACTTATTAATGAAATAAGAAAAAATGGGAAAATATTAAATTATGAATTAAGTGTTATAACTAAAAAGGGTAGGAAAATTTTTGTTCTATTAAATAGTTTCATGTTAGGAGATGTTATAACTGGTATGATAATGGATATTTCTGACATTAAAAGATATGAGCAAGAGATAATTTCAGCAAGAGAGAAAGCAGAAGAAATGAGCCGTATAAAATCCAGTTTCCTTGCTAATATGAGTCATGAATTGAGAACACCCCTACAAGGAATACTTGGTTTCGCTGAACTCATACAGGAACAGAATAATTTAAAATCTGTCAAAGATATGGCAGAAGTGATATATAAGAGTGGTATTAGACTTTTAAATACATTGAATCAAATTCTTGATTTATCATTACTTGAAGCAAAATCAAAAACAGTTAATTATAAAAATGTTGATATTGTATCATTAATTAATGAAACCATAAAATTATTCCAACCCGAAGCGAGAAAGAAAAATCTCTTATTATTATACGACTCAGAACTAAAATCCCTGCCTTGTTTAACAGATCCCGATATTATTGTAAATATTTTAAATAATCTTATAAGTAATGGAATAACTTATACTGAGAAAGGAAAGGTTACAGTAAAGTTAACCGAAGAGGTTATTGAAAGTGGAGTATTTATTAAAATTGAAGTAATTGATACTGGAATTGGAATAGAAGAAAAATATTTCGATATAATTTTTAATGAATTCCGACAGGTAAGTGAGGGCTATGGTAGAAGTTTTGAGGGAACTGGTCTTGGTTTGACATTATGTAGAAAATATTTAAATTTATTAGATGGAGATATAAGAGTAGAAAGTAAATTAGGAGTTGGATCGAATTTCATAGTCAGAATTCCAAAAATTCCTCCTAAAGAAAAAGAAATAACTGATGAAATGAAATATGAGATAACCTTTGATAGGTATAGAAAAGTTGTTCCCAGACCAAAAATATTACTTGTAGAAGATGAAGATGACTGTATTCTTTTAGTCGATTATTATTTAAGACCAAATTACGAAATAGATGTTGCAAAAAATGCGGAAGAAGCGTTCGAAAAAATAAAAAAGAATCTGTATTCATTAGTATTAATGGATATAAATTTAGGAAAAGGTTTATCTGGTATGGATGTTGTTACTGAAATCAGGAAAATTCCTGAATATAAAGATATCCCTATTATTGCTTTAACCGCATTTGCAATGAAAGGGGATATGGAAGAATTTATTTCAGGTGGATGTGATAGTTATATCTCCAAACCCTTTACAAAGGAAAGGTTAGAAAAGGAAATTTATGATTTATTATCAGGGAATAAAAGATAATTAACTCATTTTATCATCTTAAAAATTTATCTTCTAAAATGTGAAATTTATGTTTCATAATGAAACCTGATTTCTCAATTTAATACAGAAGCAGTAGAAAAAAGTTAAATATTTTCATATAGTTATAATATTTCTTGGCACATAAATTGCTAAAATTTATATGAAAATTTTAAAACTTTAAAATAAATAAGGTATGGCTACAATAACACAAGATAATTCGAAAAAGGCAGATAAAGGCCTTATCATCATTTTCGTTATTACCTTACTCTTTCTCATTGCTGGATTTGTTTTATCATAAAATATTTTCATTACTCCAATGGGGGAGGGTAAACCTTCCCCGAAGATAAAAATTGTGGTATGAAAAAAGTTTTAATAATAGATGACGACAGAATAATACGGCTCTTGTTAGCAAAGTTACTCAATACAGAGGGTTTTGATGTAATTTTTGCTGATGATGGTGCAAAAGGATTGGAAAAAATTCTCTCAGGAGAAGTGGATATAATACTTATGGATTACAATCTTGGGGAAATGACTGCGCTTGATTTACTTGAATTAATGAAGAAAAATAATATTTCAAAGCCGGTTATTCTAATTTCTGCCTTCGATAAAAAGGACATTGAAAGAACTACAGGTCTTTTCGGAGTAAATGAAGTTGTTCAGAAACCTTTTACAAATAAAGAACTGGTAGAGACTGTAAAGAAGGTTATTAATTAAGATTTGGGTTTTATTATTTTATATAATTATTAAAGAATTTTCTCTTCCTATAAAAGGGGAAAAATCAGGTTTTTTAAGAAAAGAATTCCAATAAACTTTTATTTCCTTTATAAGGTTTAAGATTTTAGAGTTTATAATTTTATGTTATTTTTGAATAAATGAAACATTTAATTATTTTAATTATATTAATATTATCATTTGGAAATGCATTTTCTCAGGAAGACAGTGTATTTATTTCTGGTATAGTGACATCTTTGCTCAACGAGTCGATATCACAAGCGAAAATATCATTTGTTGATAATCTGTCAAATAAGGTTTATTATACAGTAACTAATTCTAATGGATATTATCAATTAATTATACCACGAGGGGAATATAAAGTTAAAGTTAATTCTGAGGGATATTTGCAATTTGAAGCAGAATTACTTATAAATAAAACTTATTTTACTTATAATATTAGATTAGAGGAAATAAAATATACAACGGAGATTATTACTGTTGAAGATTTTAAAAAACAGAGTCAGAGCGATTTAAGAACAAGTTTATTTTTTGTTAATCCACAAAATGTTAAAATATTACCTGGTAGTGTTGAAGATGTGTTAAGGTCTTTAAGAGCATTACCTGGTGTTTCTTCTCCAAACGATTTTACATCTCAACTTGTAATACGGGGTTCCGGACCTGACCAAAATTTAATGATTATGGACGATGTAGAAATATTTAATCCTTATAGATTATATGGTTTGGTGAGTATGTTTAATCCTGAAACTGTTAGTGATATTTCTTTAATTACCGGAGGATTCCCTGCAAAATATGGTGACAGACTTTCAGCTGTTCTTGATGTAACAAATAAAGAAGGTGATAGAGATAAAGTTATTAGTGTAAAAACAAATATAAATATTGCAAGTGCAAATTTAATTTTGCAGGGCAGGAATCCACTGAATATACCGGGCTCCTGGATAATTTCTTCAAGAAGGACATATTACGATTTAATACTTGGACCATTTGCAAAGAAAGCCGGTCTTATCACTGATGAATCAGCATTTCCATCTTTTGAAGATATTCAATTTAAATTAGCAATCGGACCTTTTAGTAAGCACAAATTTATTTTTAATGGAATTTTTTCAAGAGATGGTGTGGATATAATTTCAGGCGAAAAAAGGAAAGAACCGGATAGTGTTAAAGTTGATGATGTTACATATAATAATGTTATTTCACTTGGCTGGCATTACATACCAAACTCCTATTTTATTTCAAAAACCACCTTGTCTTTATATAAGAATAGTGGAGATAATGAATTTGAAGGGGATATTTTAGACCCGTTACTTGACAGAGAGCAGTTCTCTCCTGAACAAAGGGATTCTTTAAAAGCAATAGGAGCATTACTTGGATTTAATTTTGATTCTAAATATTCATTTAATAAATATTCACTTTCGAATCGTTCAAGTTATATAGATAAAAACTTTATTATTGAATTTGGCGGTGGATTTGATATTATCCGAAATGACCTAAAATATACACTTTTACTTGATGAACAATTTAAAGCATATCTTAAACAATTCCCGAATGCATCAGCCTTATTAGAAGATTTCAATATTGAGGGTAAGGAGAATTATAGAGCGAATGGATATTTTGTTTTCAAGTCAAACATAGATAAGTTTTATTATCAACCTTCTGTAAGAATTGATTACTATTCTTATTTGAGAAAAGTTTATTTTTCTCCAAGAATTAATTTTGGATATGCGATAAATAGTTTGACTACATTGAGAATGGCATTGGGAATGTTTTATCAATCACCAGGTTATGAAAAACTTGTGGACGGGCAGTCTTTTTATGAATTAAGTGATGATGTTGGTAGAAATTTAAAAGCAGAAAAAGCATATCATTTAATTTTTGGATTAGATAGGTGGATTACAAATCAATGGCATTTGAAAATAGAAGCATACTATAAGAAGTTTGAAGATTTAATTACTCAAAAAAGAGAAACTGCTTATAAATATATTTATGAAATTAATGATCCATCAAATAAAGACCCCAATTATATTAAGAATCCGAATAACTGGACAAGAAGTTCTGAAAAAGTTCCTTATGATTCAGTTACAACTATTCCGGTAAACCAGGGTAAAGGTAATGCTTATGGATTCGAAATAATGTTAGAAAGAAAATATATCGGCTCTGATACAAAATTATATGGGTGGATTAATTACTCATTTTCTAAATCAAATAGAATTAGAAATGGAATTGAGAAACCATTTAGATTTGATCAGACTCATTCAATTAATGTTGTACTTAATTATAGAGTATTAAACTGGCTGGAAATTGGAGTAAGATGGACTTATGCTACTAATTTCCCATTTACACCACCCGTTGGTATATATCCGAGAATTGTTAATGATAGTATAGTTGTCAATCCTTTTACAAATCAAATAATCTTCAATCTCGATTATGGCGATGAGAATAACAGACTTAGTCAACGAAAACCTGATTACCATAGATTGGATTTAAGAGCAACAGCATATACTTCATTCTGGAATGCAGAGTGGTCATTTTATATAGATATTATGAATGTCTATAATAGAAAAAATGTCTTAAATTATGATTATAACCTTAAAAATGATTTAACAATAGAAAGGAAAGTAGTAGGTATGATCCCAATCTTACCGACGCTGGGGGTTAGTGCGAGATTTTAGAATTATATTTTATGAAATTCGAATAAAGAATTATTATATAATTTCTATTATTCAACTTTTTGATTATTAACAATAATGCTTGGAGATCAGGTTATCAAAGAAATATTTTTTAAATTTATAATAGTGGCAATATATACAATTAAATTCGAAATTATATCGCATTTGAAATAATAATAAATTATTGAAGGTTTTATTTATAAGTGTAATAAATAAAATAAAAACAAATATCTAATCAATAAAATTGAATTTACAAAAGCAAATAACTATTTTTGTAAAATAATGAATAATTTGAATATATCAGTTTTTGCTTCCGGTGGAGGTTCTAATTTTAAAGCCATTTTGAAAGCGAAGAGAAATGGAATTATTAAGTCAAATATCCCGCTACTCATAACAAATAATTCACATTGTGGAGCTGTTGAAATTGCAAAAAAAAATTCTGTAAATGTTGTGCATATAAGTAGGAAGGTATATCCTGATTTAGACGAGAAAGAATATTCACAGGTTTTTTTAAATGTCCTTGAGAAATTTAAAATCGATTTAATAGTATTAGCAGGGTATATGAAATTATTACCTGAATATGTTGTAGAACGGTATGAAAACAGGATTATTAATATTCACCCTGCATTGCTTCCATCATTTTGTGGAAAAGGAATGTATGGTATAAATGTTCATCGTGCAGTCTTAGAAGCAGGAGTGAAAGTAACAGGAATTACAATTCATTATGTTAATAAAGAATATGACAAAGGTAAAATTATATTTCAGAAATGTGTTGAGATAAAAGAGAATGACAATGAGATTTCTTTACAAAAAAGGGTTTTAAAATATGAACATAAATATTACCCTTTGGTTATAGCATCTTTAGAAAAAATTATTTCATATGAAAAAAGCAATAATTAGTGTATATAATAAAGAAGGAATTTTTGAATTAGCAAAATTTCTTTCAGAAAATAATTTTGAGATTTTTTCAACTGGAGGTACTTATAATTATCTTACTTCAAAGGGATTAAAAGTAAAATCTATATCGGAATATACAGGTTTTCCGGAAGTACTTGAAGGAAGAGTAAAAACACTTCACCCCCGTATATTTGCAGGTATTCTTGCTGACAGAAATAAAAAAGAGCATTTAGAAGATATTGAAAAAAATAAAATTAATACATTCGAACTTGTAGTAGTTTCATTATATCCTTTTATCGAAACTATTTCAAAAGCAGGTGTTGAGATTGAGGAAGCAATAGAACAAATCGATATAGGTGGTGTGAGTTTAATTCGGGCAGCAGCAAAAAATTTCAGTAATGTTTCTGTTTTAGTGAATAATTCTCAGTACGATGATTATATAAATGAATTTATAAAAACAGGTGGTAAAATAGGTTTGGAATTTAATAAAGAGCTTGCTTATAAAGCATTTAAATATATAGCTGATTATGATATTGCAATATCAGAATATTTCAAATCGTTGTATTCAGAAGAGAAAACACCCGATTTTATTTCATTAGGAGAATATATAAAATTAAGATATGGTGAGAATCCTCATCAAAAGGGATATTTAATTAAAAAGGATTTTGATAAAATATTCGAAGTAATTCACGGAAAGGAAATATCTTACAATAATATTTTAGATATAGATTCTGCTTATTCAATAATTAGTGAATTTAAGGATAGTAAACCAGTCTGTGCTATTGTTAAACACGGAAATCCTTGTGGTGTAGCAGAATCTGATGATTTATTTAATGCATATCAAAGTGCATTTGCGACCGATACAGTTTCTCCTTTTGGAGGAATAGTAATATTTAACAGAAAATTAGACTTTAAAACTTCATTTGAAGTTGATAAATTGTTTACTGAGATTTTAATTGCGCCGGATTTTGATGAAGATGCATTAGAATTGTTAAGAAAAAAGAAAAATAGAAGATTGATAAAATATAAATTTTGTTGTTTGGATAACTTTGAATTAAGAAAAGTTAGTGGTGGTTTTTTATATCAGGAAAAGGACAATGTAATTTTTGATAAAGATAAATTAAATGTAGTAACAGAAAAACAACCCAATTCAGAAATGATAACTGATTGTGAATTTGCATTTAAGGTAGTAAAACACACAAAGTCTAATGCTGTTGTTTTCGTAAAGGATAAAAAGACTCTTGGAATTGGTGGCGGACAGCCATCACGAATAGATTCAACTAATATAGCTATACAAAAAGCAAAACAGTTTAAACTTGATTTAAAAGATTCCATTGTTGCATCTGATGCGTTTTTCCCTTTTGCTGACTCAATTATAGAACTTGCAAAAGTTGGTGTTAAGTGTATAATTCAACCAGGAGGGTCAGTCAGAGATAATGAAGTGATTCAGGCAGCAAATGAAAATAATATGGTTATGTTATTTACAGGAATAAGACATTTTAAACATTGATTAATAAATTTAATAAATAAAATATGCCTTTCTTAGGACTTTTTTCAAACGACATTGCAATTGACCTCGGTACTGCAAACACCCTTATTTATATGAAAGGAAAGGGTGTGGTTCTAAATGAACCATCGATAGTAACATACGATGTAAATACAAGAAAAATAGTTGCAATTGGAGAAGAAGCAAGGAAAATGGTGGGTAAAGTTCATAAAGAACTTAATACTATAAGACCAATGCGGGATGGTGTAATAGCAGATTTTGAGATGGCAGAAGGAATGATAAAAGAGTTCATAAAGAAAATATCCCCTGGAATTTTTCCTGCTCGAAAAATTGTAATTAGTGTTCCGAGTGGTATCACAGAAGTAGAAAAGAGAGCTGTTCGTGATACTGCAGAACACGCTGGTGCGAAAGAGGTTCATCTTATCTCTGAACCAATGGCTGCTGCTATTGGAATAGGACTTGATGTGCATGAACCTTATGGTAATATGATAGTTGATATAGGAGGGGGAACAACAGAAATTGCAGTTATTGCGTTGTCTGGTATTACAAATGTAGTTTCAATCAGAATTGCTGGTGATGAATGTACTGATGCTATAATAAGATTTTTCAGATCAAATCAAAATATGCTTATTGGAGAAAGAACTGCAGAAGATATAAAATGTCAGGCTGGTTCGGTAATGCCACTTGATGAAGAGGTAATTATAGAGGTAAAAGGACGTGATTTGGTTGCTGGTGTCCCAAAATTAACTGAAGTCAGCTCAATAGAAATAAGAGAAGCTTTAAATCCCCCCGTAACACAGATGGTAGAATCAGTAAAAGTTGCATTGGAAAAAACCGCTCCTGAACTCGCATCTGATATACTAAGTAGAGGAATTTTTCTGACTGGTGGTGGTGCATTATTAAAGGGACTTGATGAAAGAATAAAAGTTGAGACGGGAGTTCCAGTTCATATTGCTGATGACCCATTGACAGCTGTTGCAAGAGGAACAGGGAAGGTTCTCGAGGACCTGAATTATTATAAAAAATGTATGCTTAAACGCTAATATCTTGTTCTAATGAAGAGATTCGCTCTATTCTTGTTACAAATAAAGGAGTATATTATACTCTCATTCTTAGTTATTGTTTCTCTTTTCTTGATTTTTTCTAATGATAATAGTCAGATTAGATTTTTTAGAGCAGTTGCAATAACCACACTTGGTACATTTCAGTCAGGGTTATCTGTAATTCCGAATGTGTTTGAGATAGAAAATGAAAATAAATTTTTAAGAGAATCTAATATTCGCCTTTCGGTTGAACTCGCTGCTTTAAAGGAAATAAAAATTGAAAATCAAAGACTGAAAAAACTTTTAAATTTTAAATCAGTATTCCCTTATTCTTTAATTAGTGCTAAAATTGTTAATAAATCATTGATTCAATCAAGAAATACTTTGACTATAAACGTAGGAGAATCAGAAGGTGTTAAGGTTGGAATGCCTGTTATAACTGATGATGGTCTTGTTGGTCGTGTTATTTCAACAAGTAACGGTTATTCTATTGTTCAAATAATATTAAATAAAGACTTAAAAATATCTGTTAAAAATCAGAGGTCAAGAGTTGATGGCATTTTATCTTTTGATGGTACTTCGAATCTTACCGTGATGAATGTTAGAAAGAATGCTGAGGTTGGTGAAGGTGATATTTTTGTTACTTCAGATTATAGTTCGAATTTTCCATCAGGTATTCCTGTTGGTATTGTTTCTGAATCAGGAAATCTTGATAATCTATTCAAAAAAATATTACTTACACCATTAGTAAATTTCGAATTATTAGAAGAGGTCTTCGTCCTTCAAATATTACCAGATAAAGAAAAACTCGAACTTGAAAAATATTTTAATAAAAAGTAAAGTTTGTATTTATTCAGATATTTAAAATATTATATAATTTTACTGATTCTCATTATAATTCAAAGAACTTTTGTGTGGATGATTTCTCTAACTGAATTAAATATAGTCCCTGACCTTGTTCTATTTGGTGTTGTTGTGCTCGCTATCAAGAGAGGTAAAATTGAAGGAATGCTTGCTGGTTTCTTTGCCGGGTTGATTGTAGATTCGGTTTCAGGTAACTTTATCGGATTGTATTCTTTAGCTTATGTTTTGGCGGGTTTTTTTGCTGGTTTCTTTCAAGAGTCTCAGGATACAGTTATTAGTAAAAAATTGTTTCTGCTTGTTATAATTATTGCAAGTTTGATTTCTAATTTTATTTATTTTGAAATATTCTTTCTATCTGGGTCCTATACTTTATCTTTTATCGAAATTATTTATAAATATATTTTGCCAACGACTTTATATACTTTAATAGTTAGTAGTATTTTTATAATTATTCCAAGAAAAAAACATACTAAATTTTCTTATTAAAATTGGATGCTAAGTACAGAAAATTAACGATTCTTATCATCTGTTTGTCAGTTTTTATTATACTATCAATGCAGCTATACAAACTGCAAATAGTAGAACAAAGTCAGTATGGCAAAGAATCACAGAAAAATTCTGTCAGGAAAATAATTGTCCGACCACCACGAGGCTTAATATATGATAAATCTGGTAAAATCCTTGTTGATAACATTCCATCGTATTCTGTTGTTATAATACCGAAGAAATTTGATTATTCTAATTTATATAAATTATGTAAGTTAATTAACGAAGACACATCGAAAGTTATTGAAACTCTAAATTCTTCAAAAGATAATAATAAACTTAATCCGGTAGTTATAAAAAGAAATGTCGGATTTGAAGTAATTTCATACTTAGAGGAGAACCGGGAGAAATTTCCTGGAGTGGATTATCAGATTGATTCAAGAAGAATTTATACAGCAGGTTATAGAGGTTCTCACATTTTTGGATATGTCGGAGAAATTCCCCCGGAACAACTTCAGAATGATTCTTCAGGTTATTATAGGCAGGGTGATTATATTGGTATTACCGGTTTAGAAAAATATTATGAAAATTATTTAAGAGGAGAAAACGGAGTTCAACTGGTGACAGTAGATGTGAACGGTAGAGTATTAGGGAGTTTTAATGAGGGGAAAAATGATGTTAAACCTGTCAGTGGCTCTGATTTATTTATAACTATTGATGCAGAATTGCAGAAATATGCCGAGAATATTTTGGGGGGAAGACGTGGTGCTATAGTTGCAGTTGATCCAAGAAATGGGGAAGTATTATGTCTTGTTTCGAAGCCAGATTTTGATTTATCAATATTTTCAGGAGACAAAGAAGATAAAAACTTCTCTGCAATATTTAATCATCCTGAACATCCTATGTTTAATAGAGTGATTCAGACCAGATATGCTCCCGGTTCAACCTGGAAAATGATGATGGCTCTTGCTGCAATGGCTTCCGGGCAAATAACACCTTCTTCTACAATTCCTTGTGGTGGCTCCTTTACATTTGGAGGTAGAACTTTTGGTGATCACGGGGCATACGGCTCTATTAATGTAGTCGTTGCATTGGAATATTCTGTTAATGTGTTTTTCTATAAATTAGGATTAATGGTAGGTCTTGATAATTTATACAAATATGGCTCTATGTTTAATTTCGGTAAGAAAACAGGAATTGATTTACCGAATGAAACTAACGGTATTCTGCCATCAGAAGAGTATTTTAATAAAGTATATGGAGAAGGAAATTGGAGTAGAGGAAATCTGATTAATTTAGGAATAGGCCAGGGAGAAATAGGAGTATCACCAATTCAAATGGTAGCTTATACTGCTGCTATTTGTATGGATGGTGTTTATAGTGTACCACATCTCGTTTGGAAAATTTCCAATCATTCAACAGGAAAGGAAGAACTCGTTGAAATAAAGCAGAGACAAATAGATATACCTAAATCATATTTTAATGCTGTAAAAAGAGGAATGTATCTTGTAGTAAATGGAAATGGTACTGCTAAAAAAGTTCGGTCATCTAAATATGTCCTTGCAGGGAAAACAGGAACAGCACAAAATAAAAAAGGTAATAACCATTCATGGTTCGTTGGATTTGCACCTTATGATAACCCACGAATTGCTGTCTGCGTTTTAGGTGAAAATCAGGGCTGGGGTGCAGAGTTCGCTGCTCCGATTGCTGCTGCTATTATGGTTAGATACCTGAGTAATAATACTGAAGATGTTTATAGTGAATTAAGAAGTAAACCTGATATTCGGGATTAATGATGAAGAAAAAACTTACAATATTCGGAAAATTTGATTTTATAACTTTACTTATAACTATTCTTATATTATTTATTGGATTACTTTCCATTTATAGTGCTACGTTTGGAAACGTTACTGAAGTTGATTATTTTAAGAAACAAATGATATTCGCAATTGCAGGTTTGGTAATTATGATATCTATTAGTTTTATTCCTCCAAGATATTTAGCAATTTCTTCGTATTACATATATGCTTTTTCCATTTTGCTTTTAATATTGGTTTTGTTATTTGGAAAGACTATTAATGGAAATAAAAGTTGGTTTTACATTGCGGGTTTTGGAATTCAACCATCTGAACTTGCAAAAGTTGCTATTATTATGGCTGTTTCTTTTTATCTGAATACCGGTGATAAAAAAAGAGATATAAATGATATTCCTGTTTTATTCGTAACCTGCGCTTTCGTTATAATACCTGTTATATTAGTTAAACTTCAGAATGATACAGGAACTTCACTTGTAATTTTAGCAATGCTAATACCAATATTGTGGGGGGCTGGTCTTTCACCTTTTCTTTTGTTTGCAATTATTTCTCCGATTGCATTAGCGATTATATCATTTTTTAGCAGTACCTTATTTTATGTTGCTCTTGGAATTGTAATTATTTGCTTGTTTTTCTTTAAAAGAAATCTATTTCTATCAATTTTAGTTTTAGTTATTAATGTTGCCGCTGGTTTATCAGTTCATTTTCTTTTTTCGAAACTTGCAGTATATCAACAACAAAGAATTTTAGCTCTTTTTGATCCTACCTTAGATCCGCTTAAAAGTGGTTATAATATAATTCAATCTAAGGTTGCAATTGGTTCCGGAGGTTTAACTGGTAAAGGATTTTTACAAGGGACACAAACTCAATTGAAATTTATTCCTGAACAATGGACAGACTTTATTTTTTGCATGGTGGGTGAAGAATTTGGATTTATTGGCGCTATACTTTTAATTACTCTATTATTACTACTTATTTTAAAAATTTTTTATAATTCCTTTAATTGTAAAAATAGTTATCTTTCTCTTGTGTCTGCAAGTGCCGGAGGATTGTTTCTAATACAAACAGTTTTAAATATTGGAATGACTATTGGTATAACTCCTGTTATTGGAATAACATTACCACTTGTAAGTTATGGTGTTTCGTCTTTATTATCTTTTATGTTACTTATTGGTCTTGCAATGAGCACTTACAGGCATCGGGAAGTATATTTATAATTTATTTTTTATGAAGTATATAGATAAATTAAGATCAATCATTAAAAAGAAAAATACTCATCTAACTATTGGTATCGATCCGGACGTAACGAAAATTCCCGAATTTTTCTTCAATGAATACAGCAATCCCATTGAAAAATTTTGTGAAAATGTTATTGAAAATACGCTCGATTATGCGACGGCATTTAAGTTTAATATTGCTTTCTTCGAATATTTCGGTGAGGCAGGATTTAAAGCTTTGGAAAATAGCTTACGATTAATTTCTGATAAAGCAATTACAATTTGTGATGGTAAAAGATGTGACATTCCTAATACAACCGAAGCGTATGCAAAAACATATTTTGATAAATTAGGATTTGATGCTATTACTGTATCGCCATATATGGGGGTAGAATCAATAGAACCATTTCTGAACAGGAGTGATAAACTTACTTATATTCTTGCGATAACCTCAAATAAAGGTGCTTATGATTTTCAATTGCTTGAATTAAAGAATGAAAAAAAATTATTTGAAGAAGTAATAGAAAAATTTATAAATTCTTATTATAAGAATCTTGGATTTGTTTTTGGGGCGTCTCATATTAAATATATCGAGGTTTTTTCAAAAAATCATTGTCATATACCACTTCTTATACCAGGGATTGGGGCTCAAGGTGGTGATTTGAAAATGTTGATTGAAAGTATAAAAAATGAATTGTTTTTAGTAAATGTGAGCAGAGCAATTTTATATCCGACAAATCCATTTGTTTCAAGAAAGGAATATTTATCATCACTTCTTAAATCTTGTAAAGATTATTCAGAAAAGATAAGAGTATAAAATGATTTTTTAATTTTAAATTATTATATTATATTAATATTTTATTGTTATTTCTAAAAATTTATTGTAAAAATATGAAAACCTTATTAAAATTATTATTATTAACACTGTTATTTTCTGATTCCCTTAACGCCCAAACTTTAGTAGCGGTTTATCCGTTCCCGTATCATAATCCATATAATTATTTCTGGGGAATAACCCAAAGAAATGATACACTGTGGATTGGTTCTGATTTTGACGGTGTTAATTATCCTTTCGCTTATTTATTTAAGGTAACCAAGACGGGAATTATTGTAGATAGTCTTATGACTCCTTTTAAATTTAATCATGGTACTGCATGGGATGGATCAGGTTTCTGGATTGCAGAGGATTACCGTTCTGCAGGCGCAAGAATTTATAAAATTAATTCTGCTGGTCTGACAGTTGATAGTATTTATACGGGAACTTATGCGCAAGGTATTGGTGGAATAGCACTGGATGGGAACAATCTGTGGTTTGCTGTTTATTATCCGGACTTCGCAACATATCCTAATGCTTATGCATATAAAGTTAATCTTACATCTAAACTTATTGTTGATACTATACCACTAAGAGGCAGGCAAGTTCAGGGAATTGCTGTAAAGGGAGATACAATTTTTTATGTTAATGATAATATGCAAAGTGAACAGGAAAGAATCTATGCTTACAGAAAGATTGCAGGTGATACATTATTCTCCTTCCCGGCGCCGGATCCTGATAATGATTGTGACCCAAGAGGTTTATACTGGGACGGTCAGAATTTATATTTAATTGCATACAGACCTGGGAGTTCTGCCTCTGCTTACAGACAATTATATAAGTATGAAATATCAAGTCAAGGTAATCCGTTAATAAGTACTTCTCCAAATTCAATTAATTTTGGTAACATTATTATTGGTACTACTGCTACACAAAATTTGACAATATCAAATCTTGGTAATGCTAAATTAATAATTACTGCAAAAAATATTACAAACCCGAGATTTGGAATTACCCCTAATAATGTGCCGGATACTATTAATCCGAACCAATCTAAAAATTATATAATGTCTTTCACTCCTCTTGTTGCAGATTCGGTATATGGGGAACTTCAAATTCAAAGTAATGATGTATTGACTCCAACTAAGATAGTAACATTAAGGGGAAAAGGAATAAATAATGGAAGCTATATTGTTTTATCCAGTACAAGTTATAATTATAATCAAAGACGAGTGAATTCTTTATGTGGATACCAATTTAATATTACAAACACAGGAAATTCACCTTTAGTTATTACATCAATGCAGGCATCAACTCCAAGATTCAGACTTGATACAACACTACTTCCATTTCCGGTAACTATTGATACACAAAAGACGAAAACATTTAGAGTCTGGTTTAATCCTAATTCTGCGACAACTTTTACAGATTCACTAACAATAATTTCAAATGCTGTAAATTTACCGGTAGCAAAGTTATATTTAACCGGAGAAGGTATTATACCAGTCAATAATCTTGGCACTATATTCTGGCAGGGTAACTGTCCTACAAATCCATATACAAGTTATAATGACTATCAGCCCGTAAGTATGAAACAAATTCAGGATGTTAATAATGATGGAGTTAATGATATTGTGGTTTGCTCAGGTAATTATTTAACAACTTGTTATAATGGAAATTCTTCTGTAACAGCGGATATACTCTGGATATTTAATACCGGATATAATAACAATAATACAGGCGCGGTTGTTTGGGAAGATGGTATGCAGATTCGGGATGATGTAGATGGTGATGGAATACAGGATGTTGTTTTTGGTTGTGGAGGTGGAAATGAAATGGTTTACACTATATCCGGAAGAACCGGTAAGTTAATCTGGTTGTATGGAGATTCTATTAATTATAGTCTTGGTGATATTGAAGCTGTTAGAGTAGATAAAGATTACAATGGAGATGGAGTTAAAGATGTATTGGTTTCTGCAAGCGGAACAGGAACAGGGAGTGGGGGAAGACATGCTTTGATTTGTTTAAATGGCTTAACTGGTGCTGAAATTTTCTATGTAACACAACCATCTGATTTTACTGGGGATGTTGTTTGCACACAATTTGGAGGTGCTATAGGAAATGGCAGTAACAGTGGTGCTTATGCTGTTAAGGGTTTCAATAATACCGGTTCGGAAATATGGTCTTATACAACAACTGGTAAAATTTGGTCTATGAGAGAAATACCTACAATAAATGCTGATACTGTTAAAGAGGTGATTGGGTTCTTTGGATTTCAAAGTACAGTTTTCTGTGTATCAAGTAATAATGGTCAAATGCATTGGCAAACCAGCTTTGGAAGTGGAAATAATGGAACAATAGTTCTTTTAGATGACCTTGATTCCAATGGATATATTGATTTTACAATGTCTGGTCCACAAACAATTTATAGAGTTGATACAAAGAATCATAATGCTTTGTGGTCTGTAAATCCTGCAGCTTCATATATACGAGATGCTACTTTTCTTTCTGATGTTAATGGTGATGGTAAAAGGGATATTGCTGTTTCTATGCAAGCACCCGGAAAGGTTATTGTAATGAATGGTACAAATGGTAATACTTTATTCGAATATACTTTCGGTTCAACAACAACTTACAGAGCTGACAGAGTCGAAGCAGTTAACAGTATTGATGGTAATAGTACAACTGAATTTTTAGCAGGATGTAGAGATGGGAGAATAATTATGTTTTCAGGTGGTCAGGGAACTCCGATCGGTGTAAAAAATATTAGTTCGATAACTCCGTCAGAATATAATTTATATCAGAATTATCCAAATCCTTTTAATCCTACGACAACAATTAAATTTAGTATCCCTTCTGTTAATAATGCAAGTGAAGTACCAGTAGTCTTGAAGGTTTTCGATTTAATAGGTAGAGAAGTTGCAACTTTAGTGAATGAGAATTTAAAACCGGGATTTTATGAAGTAAAGTTCAACGCTAATGAATTAACCTCTGGAATTTACTTATACCGACTTGAGACACCTGATTTTACATCAGTTAAAAGAATGGTTTATATAAAATAATTAATTTTTTCTATAAGAATTTTCTTCTAATAAGCATACAGGGTTTATCCTGTATGCTTATTAATATACATTAAATTTTATCTTGGAATCCGTTAAAAGTAAAATACTTGTAATAGTTGGTCCGACAGCTTCCGGCAAAACAAAATATTCATTAGAAGTTGCTAAAAAATATAATGCTGAAATAATTTCTGCTGATTCAAGACAAGTCTATAAACATATAAGAATTGCGACTGCAATTGCAGATGAAAGCCAGAGAAAATTAATAAAACATCATTTCGTGGAGGAACTTGAATTAGAAGAAGAATTTAATGCCGGGAAATTTGGAATAATCGGGCGAGAGAGAATTAATGATATCATTAACAGGGGAAAGATGCCAATTGTTGTTGGGGGTAGTGGTTTGTATATAAAATCTTTAATAGATGGTTTGTTCGAAATTGATTCTGTTGATATTCAAATCAGAGAAAAATTAAATCAAACTTTAAAGGAAAAAGGGAAAGAATACATTTATAATGAGTTATATAAAGTTGACCCTGAAACTGCTTTAAAATTGAAACCATATTATTTTCGCAGAGTTATAAGAGCACTTGAAGTTTATTATCAGACAGGGGAGAGTATTTCTAAATTACAGAAGAATAAGCCTGAGATTAATTTTGAATCTCTGCAAATAGGTTTAAATGTAGATAGAAAATTTTTGTATGAAAAAATCAATTTCAGAGTAGATGAGATGATTAAAAAAGGTCTGGTTGATGAGATTGCAGAACTACATAAAAGGGAATATAACTACAGAGAATTTAATTCACTCAATACAGTTGGTATTAAGGAAGTTTTTCAATATTTAGAGAAACAATTTACTTATGAAGAGATGATTGAAGAGATTAAGCAAAATACAAGGAGATATGCGAAGAGACAAATGACATGGTTTAGAAAGGATGATAGAATAAAATGGATTAATATAAATGAAGACACTTCAGATTTAGATGTTTTAAATTTCATTGAAAAAGAATGGGAAAAATTTCTCTATGGATAAAGAGAATTTAAAGAATTTACTCGATTTACTTTATCTAAAATACAATTATAAGAATTCTGATATTGACCCTATCTGGTTATTACACGAGATGAAAAGTAATGAGGATATTGAATTATTGGGATTTATTGCATCTTGCTATTCTTATGGAAGAGTTGAACAAATAATTTCTCATATAAAAAAATTTATGAAGATATTGAATAAACAGATTTACGGGTTCATTTCAAATTTCGATAAATTAAGGGATAAGAAGTATTGTATAGGTTTCAACTATAGATTTAATAACAATGATGATTTTATCGAGTTAATTTCAGTTTTACATAAAGTAATTGTGAAATATGGAAATTTAAAAAATTTATTCATCTCTGGATATAATCCAGAATGCGATACTATATTTTATGCATTAAATGATTTTTCAAAAAAATTAAATAATTTTTCTAAGAAAAATGATTCTTTTCGATATTTAATACCAATACCTGAAAATAATTCCACATGTAAAAGACTTAATTTATTTTTAAGGTGGATGGTTAGAAAGGATAAAATAGATTTGGGAATATGGGAAAAGGAAGTTTCAAGATCTAAATTAATTATACCAGTAGATATACATGTCTATAGACAAGCAATCAATTTGAGACTTGTGGAAAGAAAATCCTGTGATATGAAGTTTGCTTTAAATCTTACAGAAAAACTTAAATTATTTGATCCGGTTGATCCCGTAAAATATGATTTTTCACTATGCCATTTAGATATACAGAACGCAAGGAAAAGTATAAATTAAAAATCATTAGCTAATATAAAAAAAACGGCAGGAGATTCCTGCCGTTTTTATATTAATTAATCTTCCCTTTACTATTAATACATACCACCCATATCACCCATTCCACCTGGTGGCATCATAGGTTTTTCTTTTTCCGGTTTCTCACTTACAGTAGCTTCAGTCATAAGTAACAGAGAACCTACTGAAGCTGCATTTTCCAATGCTACCCTTGATACTTTAGTTGGATCTATTACACCGGCTTTGACAAGGTCTTCGTATGTATTGGAAGCAGCATTATACCCGAAACTACCTTTACCTTCTTTTACTTTGTTTACAACTACTGAACCTTCTTCACCAGCATTAATAACTATTTGTCGGATTGGTTCTTCAAGAGCTTTCCTAATAATGTTAATACCTAATTTAATATCTTCATTATCAGTCTTAATTTCATCGAGTTTCTTCATTACTCTTAAATACGCAACACCACCACCCGGGACTATTCCTTCTTCAACAGCAGCGCGAGTAGCATGTAAAGCATCTTCAACTCTTGCCTTTTTTTCTTTCATTTCGATTTCAGTGGCAGCACCGATCTTCAATACTGCTACACCACCTGATAACTTAGCAAGTCTCTCTTGTAATTTTTCTTTATCGTAATCAGAGGTTGTTTTTTCTATTTGCGCTTTTATTTCATTAATTCTCTTTTTAATATTTTGAGTATCACCAGCGCCTTCAACTATAGTTGTATTATCTTTGTCAACTACGACGCGTTTCGCTTTACCAAGATAAGAAAGAGTAGCATTTTCAAGCTTGTATCCTTGTTCTTCAGATATGACAGTTCCATTTGTTAAAATTGCAATATCTTCCAACATAGCTTTTCTTCTATCACCAAAGCCTGGGGCTTTTACAGCACAAACTTTGAGTGTACCTCTCAATTTATTAACGACTAAAGTAGCAAGAGCTTCACCTTCTAAATCTTCAGCAATAATAAGTAAACTACTTCCACTTTGTGCTACTTTTTCCAGAATTGGTAATAAATCTTTCATTACAGAAATTTTCTTATCGTGTATGAGAATCAATGGGTCTTCCAATTCCGCTTCCATTGAATCAGCATTGGTAACAAAATAAGGTGAGAGGTAACCACGATCAAATTGCATCCCTTCAACTACTTCTACTGTTGTTTCCGTTCCTTTTGCTTCTTCAACAGTAATTACTCCATCTTTTCCTACTTTTTCCATTGCTTCAGCAATTAAATCTCCGACCTTCTGGTCGTTATTTGCTGAAATAGAACCAACCTGTGCTATTTCTTTATTATCCTTTATTGGTTGGGATAATTCCTTTAATCCTTCAACAATCTTTTCAACAGACATATCTATACCACGTTTCAGGTCCATTGGGTTTGCACCGCTTGCCACATATTTTAAACCTTCTCTGAAAATTGCCTGAGCCAGAACGGTTGCTGTTGTGGTTCCATCACCTGCAACATCACTCGTCTTTGATGCTACTTCTTTTACCATCTGCGCACCCATGTTTTCTACTGGATCTTCTAATTCAATTTCTTTTGCTACCGTTACACCATCTTTGGTTACGGTTGGTGCACCAAATTTCTTTTCAAGAAGAACATTTCTTCCTTTTGGCCCTAATGTTACTTTAACTGCGTTGGCAAGTTTGTCAACACCTTTTAATAATGCTGACCTTGCTTCTGTATTGAAATGAATTAATTTTGATGACATATTTTATTCTCCTTTTTAAATTTTTTAATTAAATAATTGCATAAACATCGGATTCTCTCATTATAAGATATTCTTCTCCATCTATAGTAACCTCAGTTCCCGAGTACTTACCATAAAGAACTTTATCTCCTACTTTTAATTCCATTGGAATGAGTTTACCATCTTCGGTAACTCTTCCTTTTCCAACAGCAATAACTTCACCCTGCATTGGTTTTTCCTTTGCAGTGTCAGGAATAATTATTCCTGATTTAGTCTTTTCCTCAGCCGGTGATGGCTTTACGAGGATTCTGTCTGCTAATGGTTTTAAGTTCATAATGTACCTCTTTTTTAATTATTTGTAAATATTTAACTTATTTTTAAGTTTTATTAGCACTCTCAATTGAGTAGTGCTAAAATAATATATTTTTTTATAAAAATCAATACTAATTTCGTTGAAGTTTCACTTATCTGTTGTTTTTAGCGTAGTAGTAATTTATTTGATAAGTTTTAACTTTAAGAAAATATTATTTTAATTTTGGAAATTTTTACTTATATTAAAGCTAAAGTTGTATATTATTAGAGAATTAAAATATTCTTTATTTGTTTTATGAATTCTGATAATTTTAAATTTATTATTGGAAATAAAAGTTATGAGGAGATAATAGAAAGTTTCAAGTGTTTTTATAATTCAATAACTGAAGCTATTTATATTCACGATCTTGATGGTAAATTTATTGATGTTAATGAAGGAGCAGTCAAGATGTATGGATATGAACGCTCTGAATTTATCGGAAATACCCCTGAGTTTTTATCCGCACCAGGTATGAATGATATGAACGAAACTGCAGAACATCTAAAAAAGGCAGCAGAAGGGGAACTTCAGATATTTGAATGGTGGGGGAGACGGAAAAACGGCGAGATTTTCCCTAAGGAAGTAATTTTAAATAAAGGAAAATATTTTGATAAAGATGTAATAATTGCTGTTGCAAGAGATATATCATTCAGAAAAAAGATTGAGGATAAGTTACAGGAAAGTGAAGAATCTTATAAATCTCTTGCTGAAAACATTCCAGCAATAGTATATAGAATTAATTTGAAGGAAGAAAATAAAATAAATTTTTATAATAAATATGCTGAAGAAATTACAGGCTATGATATAGATACTTTATCTAAAAATAGAAATATATCTCCGCTTTTTACTTTAATGTCACCTGAAGAAAAAGAGACAGCGGAAGGAATTATTAATGAAGCGATTAAAAATAGATGTCCTTTTATTGTAAGGTATAAAATAAAAGATAAAAATGGAAATATAAAATATCTTTCCGAAAGAGGCAGACCTGTATTCGATAAGAATAATTCACCGGTTTATATTGATGGAGTAATATTTGATGTTACAGAAAAAATTATGGACCTGAATAAAATCGAAAATTACTCTAAACAGTTAGAGGAAGCAAATAGAAGTAAAGATAAATTTATTTCCATTTTAGCACATGATTTAAGGAATTTTACACATATTTTATCAAACTTTTCAAATTCCTTGTATAATGATATTGATACATTAACTAAACCCCAAATTCTGAGTATTGCAAAATGTATAATGTCTATATCACAAAGTCAGGCTGCACTTCTTGATAATATACTTGAATGGTCAAAATTAAACATTAAACAAAGAAAAATTGAGACTGAGAAAATATCAATAAAAAGTTTATTAACGGATATAATAAATCCTTTTGATTTTAATATAACAAGTAAAAATCTCAAAATAAAAAATTTGATACCAGATGATGCTTTTGTTTATGTAGATAAAAACATGCTTAAAGTAATTTTAAGAAATTTATTAAGTAATTCTATCAAATTTTCAAAGAGAGGTGGTGAGATTATAATTGATTTTAAATCCGAAGGGGAGTATAATAAAATATTTTTTATAGATTTTGGTATAGGGATAAAAAAGGAAATTATGAATAAACTTTTTATTAAAGATACATATGTTTCTACAAGGGGAACTGCTAATGAATCTGGTACTGGTATAGGTTTACTGATATCAAAAGAATTAGCAGAATTAAATAAAGGGGATTTAAGAATTGAAAGTAAAGAGGGAGAAGGTACAAAGGTTATTTTAAGTTTACCAAAATTTCAATAAGCATTTAATTTTAATATAAATTTTTTTCTGAATGAATTGACTTTTTTAAGAAAAAAGTGAATTTTACAAATTATTAAATAAAATCAAATTTATGAAGAATTTCCAATTTTTTATCTTTTTAGGAGTTTTATTATTTTCTTTCACATTCTTTATTAGTTGTGGAGAAAAGAAAATGAGTGATGAGGATTTTTCTAAAATAACCCAAGAGGTTATAAGTGAGGTTATGAAAGGTGATTTTAATAAATCTATTACTAATCCTGATGATTATTTAAAAGTTTATCAGGATGTTCTCGAAAAAGTATGTGAAAAATATGGCTATACTGTTTCTGATTATGAAAAGAAAGCTGAAGAAATCGGAAAGAACTTAGATTTTAAATAATAATCAGAAAATACTAAGGTATTTATTTCAGGTCTATTATAGAAATTGTATCTGCGGAATCTTTACTGTTTTCTGAATTATTATAAATTAAAATTGCTTTTTTACGCAAATATTTATTTATTTTTTTTGTTACTTTTTCAATAAAACTTAAAATTTCAGAGACATTAAATTTCCCATCATATATATAAGGGTTTACCCCCCAAACAATATTATTAATTTTTTGTATCGTCGGATTAGTTGTTAATACAAAGATATTTGCTAAAGTTCTGTGGCTTGATAAATATAAAGGAGATTTCCCCTTTTTAGATATCGTGATGATTGTATCGATATTAAGTAATTGTGCAATTTCAGTTGCTGTTTTACATAGAGTTTCAAGAGTGTTTTTTGTATTTCGGTTATCTTTAAATTTAGGTTTTATCATCATCTCAGTTCTTTCAATTACTTTAGACATCATTCTGACTGCATTTACAGGATCTATTCCAATTGAAGTTTCAGCTGAAAGCATTACGCAGTCAGTACCATCCAGGATAGCATTGGCGACATCAGATACTTCTGCACGGGTTGGCATTCTTTTTTCAACCATACTTTCGAGCATTTGAGTTGCAGTAATAACAGGTTTTAAATTTTCATTACATTTGCTAATAATTAATTTTTGCAAAACAGGTACTTCCTCCGGGGATAATTCTACGCCAAGATCTCCTCTTGCAATCATAATTGCGTCTGAAATTTTTATAATTTTATCTATTTCCTTGATTGCTTCTGGCCTTTCAATTTTTGCAATGACTGGTATATTTACACCTTTCTTTTTCAATAGCTTTTTCAAAGTAGCAATATCTTTTGCGCTTCTTACAAAACTTAAAGCAATCATATCTATAGGAAGTTTTATTCCAAAATCTATATCATTTAAATCTTTCTGAGTAATTGCCGGAAGTGATATTTTAGTATCAGGAAGGTTTATACCTTTATTTTCTTTTAATGGTCCACCCTTTATAATTTCACATTTTAACTCTATTGATCTTCCTTTTTTTATTTTTTCTTTTGCAATTAACATTAATAAACCATCATCTAAAAGAATTCTTTGATTTATCTTAACATCCTTACAAAAATTTTTATATGTGGTTGTTATTTTTTTATTATCTCCATAGATATTTTCTGATGTTATTATTATTTCTTCATTTTCTTTAAGAATTATTTCTTTGTTTTTTAGTTTTCCCACTCTGATTCTTGGTCCCTGTAAGTCCTGTATAACTGATACATTTTTTCCAATTTCTTTTTCAGTTTCTCTTATCATATCTATATAATATCTATGTTGAGCATATTCTCCGTGTGAGAAATTTAATCTGAAAGCATTTGAGCCTTCCAGAATTAATTGCTTAATGATTTCTTTTTTCCCTGAGGCAGGTCCTAATGTGCAAACAATTTTAGTTTTATTTGACATTTTTTGACTTTTAAGATTGTTTAATAATTTTCATTTTAATAAGTAAAATAATAAAAAATGAAAAGTATAAAAAGTAAAATAGCTTTGATTACAGGTGCTTCGAGTGGCTTTGGGGAAGCAACCGCTTATAGATTAGCTTCTCAGGGTTGTAATCTTATTTTGATTGCAAGAAGGCTTGAAAGATTAAAAAAAATTTCCGAAAAAATTAAAAGAAAATATTCAGTTGATGTTTATCTGATTAAACTTGATGTGAGAAATCAAAAGAAAGTTGAAAAAGCCATTTCAGAATTACCACCGAAGTGGAAAAAAATCGATTTTCTAATTAATAATGCTGGATTATCAAGAGGTTTGGATAAAATTCAGAATGGTTTGCTTTCAGATTGGGAAGAAATGATTGATACTAATGTAAAAGGATTACTCTATGTTTCCCGTGCAGTGATACCTCTGATGATTAAAAATAATGGTGGTCATATTGTAAATATCGGGTCTATTGCCGGAAGAGAGGTGTATCCGGGAGGAAATGTATATTGTGCTACTAAACACGCTGTGGATGCATTGACAAAGGCATTTAGAATTGATTTACTCGGTACTAACATCAAAGTATCTACTGTTGATCCCGGATTGGCTGAGACTGAATTTAGTATAGTTCGTTTTCACGGTGATAGAAAGAGAGCAAAAGCAGTTTATGAAGGTTTAATACCATTATATGCTGATGATGTTGCAGATGCAATAGAGTATATATTAACAAGAGATGACAATGTCTTAATTGCAGAGATATTGATATTCCCTAAAGCTCAGGCTTCAAGTATGCATGTACATAGAGATTTGAAAAAATCAACTTGACTTGAAAAAAATTTATCATAGATTTATATTTGTTTTAAATGCGGGAATAGCTCAGTTGGTAGAGCGCAACCTTGCCAAGGTTGATGTCGCGGGTTCGAGCCCCGTTTCCCGCTCAAATTTTTTATAGTCGTTCTTTAATTGTTATTTGTTTTATACTAATGGCGTCGTACCCAAGTGGCTAAGGGAGCAGTCTGCAAAACTGTTATTCATCGGTTCGAATCCGATCGACGCCTCTATTTGTTTTCAGGGGGTTAAGTTTTATTTTATTTTAGGTTTTATTAGTTTTTTTTCCTCTAAATTTTTTATTATTTCTTTTGCAAGAGAATTTGCTAAGTCATTTACATCAATGGCATTTGTCGTTTTTGCTGTTGCAGACCAAATTATTTTACCATTATTTGCTGTAAATAATGAAATTTCAACAATTACTGTTCTGTGTATTTCATAATATCCACTTCTGAAAGTGGATTTTAAAGTTTTTTTATAGTATTTATAAAAAGTTTTACCTTTATTATCGACTTTTTCTACTTCTGTACCAAGATATTTTATAAAAATTATTGATTCTAATTTATTTTGTGTTAGTATTGTATCAAAGTCTTCCTCAGAATATGTTTTAGTAGGGGATAATATTTTTAGTGATTGTACAGAGTGAATATCTCTTTCGCTTAATTGATTAACAACCTCATTTTCATAGGCTGTTCTGTATTCTAAATCTTTCACAATTGCCATTACTAATATATTGTTAATATAACCACCATTGTAGGTTGAATCTATCCAGGAGTGTAATTTTGTAGGGGTTTCACAAGAGAAAATAAACATTGAAATAAAAAATGTTGAAATTAATAAAAAGGGAATAATCAGTTTATTAAAACTCATTTAGTTTATTTTCGTTTAAACATAATTATTATTCAGATAAATAAAAATTCAATTTTTGTTATAATTAGTAACTTTAATAGTATATAAATTATTTTTAATTTGATAATAATTGATTTATGGAATTTTTAAAATTATTAAGGGAACGGATAATCTTATTTGATGGTGCAACTGGTACTAACATTCAGAATTACAATCTTTCACAAGATGATTTTGGCGGAAAGCAGTTTGAAGGATGTAATGAATATCTGTGTAAATCAAAACCCGATGTTGTAAAAAAATTACATTATTCTTTTCTTGAAGCTGGCGCTGATGTAATAGAAACAAATTCATTTGGTTCTTCTTGCATAACACTTGCCGATTATAACATTCCGGAATTAGATTATGAACTTTCTTTTTTATCTGCAAAAATCGCAAAGGAATGCACTTTAGATTTTTCTACCGTTGAAAGACCCCGCTTCGTGGCAGGTTCAGTTGGACCTACTTCTAAATTACCAAGTTTGAGACACATTACTTTTGATAATATGGAGATGGCTTATTACAGGCAGATTAGCGGATTAATAGATGGCGGTATAGATATTATTTGTATAGAGACCTGTCAGGATATATTACAAATTAAGTCTGCACTTTCTGCTGTGCAAAAGATATTTAAAGAAAGAAAAATCAAATTACCTGTTATCGTTTCTGTTACAATAGAATCAACAGGTACAATGATGCTTGGTTCAGATATTTCTACAGTTTACAATGCAATTGAACCTTATGATATTGTTGAAATTTTTGGGATTAATTGCGCCGTTGGTCCTAAAGAGATGGAAGAAAGTTTAAGATATCTATGTGAAAATTCAAAGAAATTTATCTTTTGCATGCCAAATGCAGGTATTCCGGAAATTATTGATGGTAAAATATGTTATAAGTTATCTGAGGATGAATTTAAAAAATGGATGACCTATTATATTTCAGAACTTGGTGTTAATATTATCGGAGGATGTTGCGGAACGAAGCCATCTCATATTAAAACACTAGCAGAAGTAAGTAATAATTATATTCCTAAACAGAGAGAAATAAAATATATTCCTTCTGTTTCATCATTATTATCTGTTGTACCTCTAAAAATTGATATTCCGCCTGTTTTAGTTGGTGAAAGGTGTAATGCTAATGGCTCGAAACAATTTAGAGAACTATTACAGAAAAATGATTATGATTCTATGATTAATTTAGCAAAGAAACAAATAGATGAAGGAGCTCATATTATCGATGTTTCTGTTACTTTTACTGGTAGGAATGAGGCTAAAGATATGTATGAGGTTATAAAAAGATTTAATACATCAATCAGTGCGCCTTTAATGATAGATTCGACAGATCCGTTAGTAATAGAAGTTGCATTAAGAAATTATGGTGGAAGAGCTATAATTAATTCCGTAAATTTAGAAGATGGTATTGAGAAAGCAGACAAAATTTTATCACTTGCAAAAGAATATGGAGCTTTTGTTGTGATACTTTCTATCGATGAAGAAGGCCAGGCATATACAACAGAAAAAAAAGTTTCTATTGCAAAGCGAATAAGAGATTTTGCAGTTAATGAATTTGGATTGAGGGATGATGATTTGATATTTGATATGTTAACATTTCCATTGGGTACCGGGGCTGAAGAATTAAGAAAAAGTGCAATAAATACTTTTGAAGCAATAAAAACAATAAAGAGATTAATTCCGGATGCGAAGACAATACTTGGTATCAGTAATTGTTCTTATGGATTGAATAAACAATTGAGAGTAATTTTAAATTCTGTTTTTTTACATTTTGCAGTGGAATCCGGACTGGATATTGCAATTGTGAATGCGGGGAAGATAATTCCTGTTTATAAGATTGATGAAAATTTAAGAGAAATATGCAGAGAACTTATATTTGATTTACGGAAGTTCTCAAATTCTATCTGATAGTTTTATTGGTAATAAATTAATCCCACTTCTACATACTACCTTCCTTGATATATGTAATTATTATATTGGAACTGATATTATTTAATATATGTTTTTGATATAAATAAGTTGAAATGAGTATATGAAATTTATCAGAAATTTAATTTTACTTTATGTAATATTTGTAACAAATATTTTTGCTCAGAACACCGGAATATTTACAGGGCGGGTATTGGATAAATTTTCGAAATTGCCAATATCAGATGCTGTAATCGAGATTGTAAATACTAACCTTAAAACCGGAAGTGATGAAAAGGGATATTTTTTATTTAATGAGGTAGAGGTGGGTATTTATTCCGTAAAATTTTCTGCTTTCGGTTATACAACTTTAATTATTAATGATATTGTTATTAACACAGGAAAACCGATGGATTATGTTGCAGAGCTGCAAATTATTCAGACAGAAGAAATTACAGTAGAAGCGGGTTCATTTATTAAACCTGTTGATATTAGTGTATCTTTTAAGAAGTTTGATAATGAAGAAATAAGAAGGTTCCCAGGTGGATTTGAAGATGTTGGGAGAGTAGTTCAATCATTACCGGGTGTATCATTTATTAATGATGGAAGAAATGATTTAATTGTAAGAGGAGGTTCTCCTTCTGAAAATTTATTTTTAATAGATAATGCACCGGCACAAAATATAAATCATTTTGGTACTCAAGGTGCTACTGGTGGTCCAGTAAGTATAATCAATTTGGACTTTATTAAAGAAGTTAATTTTATGACGGGGGGTTTTTCAGCAAGGTTTGGTGATAGGTTATCTTCTGTTCTTGAATTAAAATTACGCGAGGGAAACCGAACGAGATTGTCTGGTAATTTAAATTTAAGTGCAACTGGTTTTGGTGCAGTTTTGGAGGGTCCAATTGGTTCTGAGAAAAAAGGTTCTTTTTTATTTTCTGTTAAACGGAGTTATCTTGACTTAGTTTTTAATGCAGCAGGTTTTGGATTTGTACCTGAATATACATCTTTTCAATTTAAAGGGGTTTATGATATAAATCAAAATAATATCCTTACTATTAATAGCTTTGGTAATATTGATAAGGTTAGATTTAACAATGATACTGAAGAAAAAAGACAGAATAATGAAAAAATTTTAAAGAATAACCAATGGGGATATTTTAACTCATTTGAGTTGAGAACAATTTTCTCTAATTATTTTTACGCAATTTTCACGCTTTCAAGGAATTATAGGAATTATAATTTTTCCGGTAGAGATGCTAATTTTAAGGAAGTTTTTAGAAATCTTTCCAAAGAAGGTGAAACTGAATTTAAGTCAGAATTATTTTTTATTTTTGATAGGACTACACAGCTTTCTCTTGGTAGTGGTGTAAAATTTATTAATTTTAATAATGAAGTATATTCGGCAACTGATACATTGTATATAGTCGATCCAAATCCTGTGATAATTCCTGAAATTAATTTTTTGCAGGATAACACAGCGAGAAAATCATTTGCTTATGTAAATATCACTAATAAGTTATTTAATAAATTAACTTTAAATGCCGGATTACGATTAGATTATTTTGATTTTATTAATAAAAAGTTTTATGTATCCCCACGATTTTCCGCATCTTATTCGATTTTTAATAATGTTTTTTTAAATGGTAGTTATGGTATATTTTATCAATCACCATCCTACATTTGGTTAGTTTCAAATCAGCAAAATAGAAATCTAACAAATATAAAGGCAGAACATTATATTGCTGGAATTGAATTTCTACCGCGTGATGATTTAAAATTTTCTATTGAAGTATATCATAAAAATTATGATAATTATCCTGTTAGTACAATCAGACCATATTTCATTTTATTAAATTCAGGTGGAGATTTTGAGTCGAGAAGTAATTTTGGTATTGAACCGTTGATTTCTGAAGGGAAAGGATATGCAAGGGGTATAGAAATATTTTTACAGAAAACTTTGATTGATAGATTTTATGGAAATATCAGCATTTCATTATTTGAAGTAAAATATAAATCATTAGACGGTGTAGAAAGAAGTGGTGATTATGATAATAGATATTTAATTATTTTAAATGGTGGTTATATTATTGGAGATGGCTGGGAATTATCCTCAAAATTTAGATTTATCGGTGGTAGGCCTTATACCCCTATTAATCCAATAGATGGCACACAGGATATTAAACTTTACAATTCTGAAAGATTACCAAATTATTATTCTCTTGATTTAAGACTTGATAAAAGATGGAATTTTAGTAAATGGGCTTTAGTTACTTATATAGATATACAGAATATTACAGGAAGAAAAAATATTACGAGATATGAATGGGATAAATATAATCAAAAAATAAAGACTAATCAAAGTATTGGAATATTACCTTCAATCGGAATTAATGCGATGTTTTAATTGAAATAGTAAAATTTTTTGGGGAAGTAATAATTTATAATAATTTCTTTTTAACCGATATATTGCATCAATTTTTAAATTTATAAAGTTATATAATTTTTATTTTAAAGTGAATTATATTTCATTATTCCGAATTATTTTTCAGTATAGCGTAATTAAAATTATATTTTGATAATTAATTTTTGAATCACTAAGTAAAAATAATTATTAGTTATAATATAATAAATATCACCAAATTTGGAATTCATAACTTATATGAAATGGCAATCCACAAATTTTTTTTCATATCAATATTATTTATATTCATAAATGATGAATAATAAGGAAAAGTATCTTAATTTATTTTAAAAAGGTCTTTAAGAATTTACTAATTTAAAAAATTTTGGAGGTTAAAAAGTAACACTTAAAATAGAAGAAAAGTCCATTTTCCTGATAAAAAATGATTAATGTATTCAAATCACAGCAAATTGTTAAAACCTTGGTATTTTAATTAAATATTCTTCGGAATATAACAATTTTACTTTTATTATAAATTTAAAATGTTTAAATTTATTGATTAATTTAAAATTTAACATTCATATGAAAATCAGGATATTGTTTGTTATTGTATTGTTATATGTTTTTTGTATTAAATTTTCCTTTGCGCAGGATTTTACAAAATTTTCAATTTCAGGTGGTCCGATCATTGGATGGTATGTTCCTTCAATGGAAGATTTAAATAAAGAATTAAACAAACTTGGAATTCCTGAAATGTCAAAATCTGGTTTCCTTAATGTAGGGGGTGGTGGATTTTTAATTATTCCAGGTCTTTCGAAATTTAGATTGGGTGGTATTGGATATGGTTTTTCTTCTGAAACATCAGCTGAATTTCAAAATACAATCAAAACAGCTAAATTCTCTTACTCTGGTGCGGCAATTAGTCTTGAATATTTTGAAAAAATTTCTAAGAAATTTGATGTTTCATTTGGAGGCTTAATTGGCTATGGTACCTTGGGGTTAAATATTGCTAAGTATCCGAAGGATTATAAAAACTGGAATATTACTCCCTTTGTAAATGATTCTTTGCTTTCGAATCAGATTTTAATCAACGATTATACTAAGAAAATTTTGACTCTTCAACCACAAATAAGTATTGGCTACGATATGTTGAAGTTTTTATATTTGAAAGTCAGTGCAGGTTATTGCTTTTCGCTATCTGGAAAATGGAAACTTAATAATGCTCTTGAAGTAAATAATATCCCTTCAGGAATTAAAGCAGATGGATTTAGTTTCACATTAGGAATTCAGGCAGGACTATTTGTTAAGTAAAATATATTTATGAAAAATATTTTAGTCACTGGTGGTGCGGGTTTTATCGGGAGTAATTTTATTAAATATGTTTTAAAAAACTTCGATTATAATATTGTTAATTTTGATAAACTTACTTATGCAGGGAATCTTGAAAATCTTTCTGATATAGAAACTGATAAGAGATATACTTTTATTAAAGGTGATATTTGTAACGAAAATCAGATTGAAGAATGTATAAAGAAATATAAGGTAGATACTATTGTAAATTTTGCGGCAGAATCTCATGTAGATAGAAGTATTCTTGGTGCTCGTGAATTCATAATAACGAATATCTTAGGGACTCAGGTTCTTCTTGATGCTGTAAAGAAATTCAGCATTGAAAAATTCTTACAGGTATCTACAGACGAAGTTTATGGGTCATTGCCGGAAGATCAAAAGGAATTAAAATTTACTGAAAAAACCCCGTTAGACCCAAGCAGCCCTTATTCTGCAAGTAAAGCAAGCGCAGATTTGTTATGTATTGCCTATTTCAGAACTCATAAATTGCCGGTATTAATTACCCGTTGTTCTAATAATTATGGTCCTTATCAGTTTCCGGAAAAGTTAATCCCTTTAATGATTGCTAAAGCACTGAATAATGAAAAATTACCAGTCTATGGTGATGGAATGAATATACGCGATTGGTTATATGTGGAAGACCATTGTTCAGCTATTTGTAAAGTTTTGGAATTTGGGAAATTCGGAGAAATTTATAATATAGGTGGGAATAATGAATGGCATAATATTGATATAGTGAGGTTAATTTTAAATAAACTTAATAAATCTGAAGATTTAATTTTATTTGTTAAGGACAGACCAGGACATGACAGAAGATATGCCATTGATTCTACAAAAATAAAAAATGAACTTAACTGGGAGCCAAAGCATAAATTTGAAGATGGAATAGACAAGACTATTAAATGGTATATAGAAAACCAGAATTGGTGGAAAAAAGTAATGAGTGGTGAATATTTAAAATATTATGAGCTGAATTATTCCCAAAAAATAGTTTGAAAAATTTTTTTAATAAAATTATTTTTGAAATTCATTAAATAAATTTACCTATGTCAATAAAGTTAGAAAATCTTACTAAGTATTATGGAGATCAACTTGCCGTAAACAACATTTCATTTGAAATTTCCTCTGGCGAAATTGTAGGATTTCTCGGTCCGAACGGAGCAGGGAAAACTACAACTCTAAGAATGATTACAACATTCCTTTCACCAACTTCAGGTAATATTTTTGTTGATGGTATTAACGCCGCTATTGACCCTCTTAAAGTAAGAAAAAAAATCGGATACCTTTCTGAACAAAATCCGTTGTATAATGATATGAACGTTGTTGATTTTCTCGTGTATAATGCAAGATTGCAGATGATTTCTGAGGACAGAATAAAAAATGCTGTTGATAAAATGGTTAATGTTTGTGGCTTGAAGGAAGTTAAGCATAAGGATATCCGAGAACTGTCTAAAGGATTCAGGCAAAGAGTAGGTCTTGCACAGGCAATGATTCATGATCCTGAAATTTTATTACTCGATGAACCAACTTCTGGACTTGATCCTAATCAGATATTGGAAATAAGAAAACTTATTAAAGAATTAGGAAGAAAAAAGACTCTTGTACTTTCCACTCATATTTTACAGGAAGTACAAGCAGTATGTGATAGGATAATCATTATTCATAAGGGAGAAATCAAAGCAGATGCAAAACCTGAAGATTTACAGAAAGAAATTCAAGGTCAAAATGTTATTAAGTTATCTTTAAAATACAATAAGAAAGTCTCAACTGAAAATCTTACAGCTGAGTTCAAATCAATTAATGGTGTTGAAGGTGTTTCAGTTAGAGAAGATAAACAAGCGAATTTGTGGGAAATTGAAATTAAATCTTCCAAATCAGTTGATGCAAGGGAAGAAGTATTTAAAAGAGTAATAAAACTGGGGCTTGAAATGATTGAAATGAAACAAGTTGAAGCCTCACTTGAAGATATTTTCAGAAAATTAACGAATTAAAATATATCAAATATGAATGTAACCTTAGCAATATTTAAGAAGGAATTTAAAGCACTTTTTTATTCACCAATTGCTTATATTGTAATTTTTGTATTTTTAGGAATTACAGGGTGGTTTTTCACAAGTAGTTTGTTTGAAGTAGGTATTGTATCTATGAGAGGTGCATTTGAAATCATATCGTTTATTCTTCTGTTTTTTATTCCTGCAATTACAATGAGGACTTTTTCGGAAGAAAAAAGGTCAGGAACAATTGAAATGTTATTAACAAAACCCGTTACTGAAATGCAGATAATAGCGGGTAAATTTTTTGCCACTTTAGCTTTTACCGCTCTTGCAATTGCTCCTACATTAATTTATCTGATTAGTCTTCTTTTTCTGGGTTCTGTTGATATTGGTATTATTATAAGTTCATATATTGGATTGCTTTTCGTATGCGCTGTCTATATTAGTTGTGGAATTTTTGCTTCATCACTTACAGAAAATCAAATAATTGCATTCATAATTAGTTTCTTAATTATTTTCGCCTTATTTATTCTGAATAAGGTTCTGATATTTTTCCCCGTATTTCTTACATCATTTTTAGAATATTTAAGTACTGACTATCATTATATGAATATGTCCAGAGGAGTTATAGACACAAGAAGTATAATTTATTTTGTTAGCGCAATTTTAATTTTTCTTCTATTAGCGAGAATCCCACTCGAAAAAAGAAAATGGTAATTTATAATTAAAAAGAGAGAGTTAAAAATGGAAAACTCAAATGTAAAGAAAGATATCAAAAAAGAATTTCTTTATAAAATATTTCTTATCATAGCAATAATAGTTGCGATAAATTTTATATCGCTAAGAATTTTTACAAGATTAGATTTAACAAAGAATAAAACTTATACTCTTTCAGATGCAAGTAAGGAGATAGTGAAGCAATTAGAAGACAATTTTGAAATACGAGCATATTTCAGTAATGATTTACCTTATCCATTTAATACAATTAAACAGGATGTAAAGGATTTTTTGAGCGATTACCGTTCCTATTCTAATGGTAAAATTAATTATGTATTTATTTCTCCAAGTGATGATGACCAGAATAATGAAGTATTTAAAGAAGCCCAGAAATTTGGAATACAACCTTTTCCGGTTGGTAGTAAAGCGAAACAGGAAATAAGAAATGTCTTAATGGGATTAGTGGTTCTTTATCAAGGTAAAACTGAAACTATACAACTCACAAGAAATACAGTTACCGGACAGGTTGTTCCTACTGTTGCTGACCTGGAATATGAACTTACTAGTATAATTAAAAAATTAGCAACAGAGAAAAAGAAGAAAATAGGATTTTTAACTGGCCATGATGAATATGAATATTCTAAAATGAACACTATTAGCAATGCAATGAACAGATATTATGATGTTGTGAATATTAATTTATCAAGCAATACACCTATTTCTGAAGATGTATATGTATTAGTTGTTTTTGGTCCCAAAAGAGAAATTCCTGATTGGCAGAGATATTTAATTGATCAATATATTATGAGAGGGGGAAATGTATTATGGTTAATTGATAAAATATATCCTAATTATCAGCAACAGATGACTATAGGCAATGTATTTGAATTAGGATTAGATTCTATGTTGTTAAATTACGGGATAAAAATTAATAATGATTTACTTCGTGATTTACAATGTGCTCAAGTATCTGTTCAGACATCGATCGGGATACCATTACCGATGAGTTATCCTTTCTTCCCGGTTGTTACGAATATAAATAAAGATATTAATGCATTCAAGAATATTGAATATGTAACGTTGCAGTTCGCAAGTACGCTTGATTTAAAAGCGGCAGAGACTATAGGAATAAAAGCAATACCGATCTTAAAGTCATCACAAAAGGCTGGTGTAGCAACAGGTTTTTTTATTCTGAATATTGAGCAGTTTCAGAATCTTACAAGAAGTAAAGCAGATTCAATATTTAATCAGGGAGATTTTGTTCTTGCAGCAGAATATATCGGAAAATTCAAAAGTTATTACGACGGTAAAGAGGTACCAAAGGATACAACACCAAACTCAACTCCACCAAATATTCAACAAAAGAATCAATGTGATAGAGATGTTAGAATGATTGTCGTTACTGATGCGGATTTTGCAAATGAAGAAAAAAGGCCTGGTCCGGAAAATATTAATTTCTTCTTAAATCTTGTTGATTATTTGGCAGATGATGTTGGGCTGTCTGAAATCAGAAGTAAGATGACATCGGAGACCCCAATCAACGAAGCAGAGTTATCTCCAGCAAAGAAAACATTTATTAAATATTTTGATTTAATATTTCCCCCAATAGTCGTTTTACTTTTAGGATTATATATCTGGAATAGAAAAAAAGCAAGAAGAAAAAAAATGCAGGAAAATTAAAAACATAGTGATATGAGAAATAAAAAGCAAATTTATAAATTAGCAATAATATTTTTAGTTTTATTGGTTATTGTTATTCTTCTTAATACCGAAATATTTAATAGGAGTTCTACATATAAGTTGGAAGAACAATTTTTTAAAATTGATTCTGCATTAGTTGATAAACTTATATTGGAACAAAAGGGAAAACGTGTTGTTCTTGAAAAAACTTATGAGTGGAGAGTAACAGAACCAGTCAATTATAAAGCTAATGATATTAATATTAATTTTGCAATTTCAGATTTAAAGAATTATAGAATAATTAGTTTACAAGCTGATAATCTAAACCGCAAGGAAAAATTCGGATTTACTGATACAGCAGAAGTTAAAGTTACAGTGTTTCAAAAAGGTGAAGAGATGGGTTCTTTTATCATTGGCGGACAAGGACCCGGTCATCCACAAGTGTATGTCAGAAAAGTTGACGGAAATGAAATTTATCTTGCGGATGGAATATTACATTATAATTTTGTTAAGAATTCATTCAATGATTGGAGAGATTTAAGTATAATAAAGATTCCAAAAGGTAGTATTAAATCACTTGAATTTATTTCTAAAGAGGGTTCTTTCGTACTTGAAAAAGATACTACTACTTCAACTTTCAAACATGGGAATGATTCAATTAATACATCTATACTTGAGGGTGTATTAAATATGTTGAACGATTTTAATACTCAATCATTCAAGGATTCAACGCTTGGTCCTGATGTAAAATTTGATTTTACACTTAGAGTTGTATGGGATAAAGTTACTAATATTAATTTTCTTAAATATGGAGATGAAGAAAGCCCACGATATATAATTAAAGTTGATGGCATAGAACAATTGTTTGATGTAGATAAGAATTTTGCATTAAACTTAATGAAAACAAAAAAGGATTTAATTGTTAGTAAAAGTAAATAGTATAGGTGCTTTTGTTTATTGATTTGATTTATAAATAAAGTTATTTTTTATTAAGAATAAGATTTATGTTGTCGCTTATTTTACTCATAATAGTTAGTTATTTGATAGGGAGTATTCCAAGTGCTTATATAGTTGGCAAGATTTTTAAAAATGTTGATTTAAGATTA
>FWPV01000549.1_pt1:0-72500 | contig 117202 bp, 98 predicted proteins | sample 2228371 | NCBI WGS metagenome assembly FWPV01 (sample SAMEA103939776, study PRJEB20133) | metagenome | reverse complement strand
TAAATTATTTAAGGCATTTTGGTTATGGGGTTTCATTTAGTAAACCATCCTGGATTTATTCATTAATTGAAAAATTACCGCAATTAAGATTGCTTGCCTCAATGGAAAAAGCCTGGGATAATCATCACGATATTATTATCTGTAAGAAAGAGAACTTTTTGTGATTATTATTAAATTTTTAGGGGCATATTGATAAATTTGTTTTGGTTTTTCTGCATTTAATCCTGTGTTAATAATTCATATATTTGTAATTAATTTGCCCTTGTAGCTCAGGTGGATAGAGCAGTGGTTTCCTAAACCACGTGTCGGATGTTCGAGTCATCCCAAGGGCACTTTCAATGAGTATTTATTCAAATAAGGTTGCTTTAATCACTGGAGGTTCAAGGAGGCTTGGAAAAGAGATAGCAAAAATGGTTGCTGAATGCAATTATGATATTGTGTTAAATTATTTTAAAACTCCACCTGATATTGTAAAAAGTACAATTGAGGAGTTGTCTGAAAATTCAGTTGAGGTAATTCCTTATAAAGCAGATTTTAGTAAAGAAGATGAAATTAAAAGAATATATTATTATATATCTGATCGTTTTAAAAGATTGGATTTGGTTATAAATAATGCAGCAGTATTTAGAAAAGTTGATTTTTTTGATATTAATAGTTCAATTATTGATGAGTTTTATAATACTAATCTAAAAAGTATTGTTATTTCTACGATTGAAGCTGCTAAAATTATGCTTAAAAACGATGAAAAACCCAGTAAGATTATTAATATTGCTTCGGTTGGTGGGATTCAAAACTGGACTAACTTTATCCCATATTCATTATCAAAAGCCGGAGTAATTAAATTTACATTTTTATCAGCAAAAAGGTTAGCCCCTGATATATTGGTTAATTGCATATCACCTGCAACAATTGATATGAAAGACGAAAAATTAGAATTAGATGATATTTCCACTTATCCTATGAAAAGATATAGTAAAGTAGATGACATTAAAAGCTTAATAAAGTTTTTGGTTTTAGAAAATAAGTATATTACCGGGCATAATTTTATTGTTGATGGGGGAAAGACATTATAATGTTAAATTATATTTATTATGAATAATCAGAATAAAGTTTGCAAAGCGTATTATAACCTGGAGTTCCTTGGTTCCCGAGAAGCAAGAGTAATCAGACTTTTAGCAGAATATTTAGAACCTCTGAGGCGACTAAAAAAATATAATGTAATAAATACGATTGTTTTCTTTGGTTCTGCAAGGATTTTACCACCAGGCGAAGCAAGGAAAAATTTGAAAATAATAAAAGATAAATTAAAAAATTTAAAACCTTCTGATTTTAAAAGAAAAAAGAAATTACTTGAACAACTTGAGATAGCAAAACAAAATTTAAAAAACTCTAAATATTATTCAGATACTGAAAAGCTTGCTTATCTTCTGACTAAATGGTCAAAATCATTGAAAAATAAAAATAGTTTTGTTGTATGTTCTGGTGGTGGACCTGGGATTATGGAAGCAGCTAATAAAGGAGCAAGAAAAGCAAAAGGGCTATCTATGGGTTTTAACATTTCTTTACCTTTTGAACAACAATCAAACAGATTTATTACACCTGAATTAAACTTTGAGTTTCATTATTTTTTTATGAGAAAATTTTGGTTTGCTTATATGGCGAAGGCGCTTGTTATAATGCCGGGCGGATTTGGTACACTTGATGAATTGATGGAAATTTTAACTCTTGTTCAAACAAATAAATTAAGAAAAAAAATTACAATAGTAATGTATGATAAGAAGTTTTGGGATCAAATTATTGATTTTAACGCGTTATATAAAAACCGGATGATTTCAGAAAGAGATTTAAATTTGATAAAGTTTTTTGATACACCTGAAGATGCTTTTAATTATTTAAAAAAATGTTTAACTAAAAATTATATTAATTAGTATGATTATAAGTATGACCGGTTACGGTAAAGCGGAAGGATACTTCAAGAATAGGAAGTATATTGTAGAAATTAAATCTCTGAATAGTAAATTTATTGAAATATTTTTAAAAGCTCCTAAGTTTTTATTGGAAAAAGAACTTGATTTCCGTGAAATTATACGGGAAAAAATTTCAAGGGGTAAAATATATATTAATATTACCCTTGAAGATGAAATTGAAAACTTATACTTACAGGAAATAAATTCCGGGATTCTAAAATCATATTTAAAATTTTTAAATAGTATTAAAAAAGCAATTCGTTCTGATGAAAATATTACCATTGACCACATTCTAAAATTGCACGAAAGTATTTTGAAGGATGAATTAATAAAGATTAATAAAAAAGAGTTTGATTTCGTGAAATCTCTGATTAGTAAAGCAATAAAAGATTTAGTCTTAATGAAAGAAAAAGAGGGGCAGTTTCTGAAAAATGATATTCAAAAGAGGATTAAAATTATCGCAAAAGAATTAGAAAAGATTTCATTTTATAGTAAAGGAAGAATACAAAAGGAAAAAGAAAAAATAAATCAGAATATTAGAAATATCCTGAATGACCAGAGATTAATCAACGAAAACAGAATTGAACTTGAAGTAGCTTTATTGGCGGAAAAACTTGATATAACAGAAGAGATAATTCGATTTAAAAGTCACATAAAATATTTTCTTGATTATGTGAATTCAAAGGAATATTCTGGAAGAAGATTGAATTTCTTATTACAAGAAATGAACAGAGAAATAAATACAATATCATCAAAATCTATGAATGCTACTATTTCACAGATTGCGATTGTTATTAAAGAAGAACTTGAAAAAATCAGAGAACAAATACAAAACATTGAATAATTAAATATGCTTTTCATAATATCAGCACCATCAGGTACAGGAAAAACAACGGTTGTAAGAAAATTATTAGATGAAATTCCGGAGCTTGTTTTTTCTATTTCAGCAACTACAAGAAAAAAACGGGATTATGAAGTAGATGGAAAAGATTATTACTTTATCACAAAAGAAGAGTTCGAAAATAAAATTAAGAATGGGGAATTTGTAGAATACGAAGAAATATTTGACGGTAATTATTACGGCACTTTGAAAAGTTTTGTTGATAAAAAAATTGAAGAAGGTAGAGATATTGTCTTTGATATAGATGTTAAAGGTGCTTTATCAATCAAGAAATATTATAAAAATTTAGCTATTTTAATATTTTTAAAACCACCTGATAAAGAGGAAGTTATGAGAAGGTTAATTGCAAGGGGAACCGAAAATGAAGAACAAATTAAGAATCGCTTAAGAAGATTTGAAATTGAAATGGCAAAAATAAAATTTTTTGATTATATTATAATAAATGATAATCTTGAAAAAGCTGTAAAAGAATTAGTAAGTTTAATTTTAAAAATTAAAAAAGGAGATTACAAAAATGCCACTACAAACAATTGATATTTCAAAATTTGAAAGTAGTGCTGATAGTTTGTATGAAGCAGTAATGGTAGCTGCAAAAAGAGCAAGACAAATTAATGATGAAATGAAACTTGAATTAGCACAACGACTTGAACCAGTTATCGCTAAGGAAACTGAAGACGATACAATAATGAATCAGGATAAATTCAATATTTCTGTCGAATTTGAGAAAAGAGAAAAGCCAACCAATCAGGCAATAAAAGAAATGATTAATAACGATATTACTTATAAGTATCGTGATGAAGAATAAGAAAATCCTTATTGGAATTACTGGTGGAATAGCAGCATATAAGATATGCTTTCTTGTGAGGCAGTTTGTTAAAGCAGGTGCCGAGGTAAAAGTTATTATGACTCCTTCAGCTACCAAATTTGTTTCACCTTTAACATTGTCTGTGCTTTCAAGAAATGATGTTATAATTAATACTTTCCCTGAAATTGATAATTTTGATAAGGTTGAAAAACTTGAACAGTCAACCTGGCATATCGATCTGGCAATGTGGGCTGATGTTTTTATTGTTGCACCTGCTACTGCTAATACATTGGGGAAAATAATTAGCGGAATTGCTGATAACTTTTTATTATGTACGATTTTCGCTTCGAGATGTCCCGTTATTTTAGTACCTTCAATGGATGAGGATATGTACAGGAATACAATAGTTCAGAGAAATATAAAGAATCTCGAATCTGCAGGTTATAAGATTATTTATCCTATTTATGGAGAACTTGCAAGTGGAATATATGGTATTGGGAAAATGCCTGAACCTGAAGAAATTTTTTCCTATGTAGATTCATTTATTAACAGAAGAATTGATTTAAATGGCAAAAAAATATTGATTACCGCAGGACCTACAAGAGAGCCTATTGATAAGGTTAGATATATTACAAATTACTCCTCAGGTAAAATGGGATTTGAACTTGCAAAAGCAGCATATGATAGAGGTGCAGATGTAACTTTAATTGCTGGTCCAGTAACATTAAAGGAAACAGGTAATATCAAAAGGATTGATGTTGAAACAACAGAGGATATGTTTAAAGAAGTAAAAAAGATTTATAATAATTTTGATTTAATAATAATGGCAGCTGCTGTTAGTGATTTCAAACCTAAAAGTGTTTTTAAAGGGAAATTGAAGAAAGAAAAATTTGATAATTTAAAATTAGAACTGATAAAGAATATAGACATATTGAAATTTTTGGGAGAAAAGAAAAAAGATTATAAACTTTATGGATTCGCTCTTGAAACAGAAAATGGGATTGAAAATGCAAAGAAAAAGTTAAAAGAAAAAAATTTGGACTTAATAATTTTAAATAATCCATTAGAAGAAGGTGCAGGTTTTGAATCTGAAACTAATGTTGTTACTCTCATTGATAAAAATAAGGTTAGAAGACTTTCTAAGATGACAAAGTATGAAGTTGGAAATATCATTTTGGATTATTATCTTGAGAATGATTAATAAATACATTTTCAATGATAACAGATATATTAGAAAAGAGTATAAATTATCTAAAATTTTATAAGGATAGAATAAAATTGCCTTTAGAGTTAGAAAAAAGTAAACAATATTTTATCAATGAAGAGGATAAGGGAAATATTATTACTAAAGAGAAAGAAGAAAGTTATAAAACAATTAATATAATAGAAGAAGAGAATTTATTTGCAGAAGAATGGGAAAAATCCGGAACGTTGATAGACTTAAATGAAAGTATAAAGAATTGTACTAAATGTAATCTGCATAAAACAAGAACAAATTTTGTTTTTGGTTCAGGAAATCATAAATCAGATATTGTTATAATCGGAGAAGCACCAGGTTCGGAAGAAGATTTACAAGGACAGCCTTTTGTTGGTAGGGCTGGTATGTTATTAACTAAGATGTTAAATTCGATAAATTTGAATAGAGAAGATGTTTTTATTTGTAATATATTAAAATGCAGACCACCTGGTAACAGAAACCCACTTCCGGAAGAGATTAAAATGTGTGAACCATATCTTATGAAGCAGTTAAAACTAATTAATCCGGAATTTATCCTTGCATTAGGTTCCTTTGCTGCTCAAACAATTTTAAAAACTAAAGAACCTTTAGGTAAACTTAGAGAACGGATTTTCAATTATAATATATCTGGTAAGGTAATAAGAATGATTGTAACATTTCACCCAGCAGCATTGTTAAGAAATCCTCATTGGAAGAAACCAACCTGGGAAGATTTAAAAATGTTTAAGGCATTATATGACGAATATAAACGAAATAAAAATTAACCTATGGGAAAGCTAAGAAACAAAAGGCAAAAAATTGATGAGCTAATATTAAATGAAGAATCAGATTTAAAATTATATGACAAAGCACTACCACCTAATTGTGTTGATATTGAAAAGGAATTAATCGGCTCAGTACTGATTGATAATTTAATATTGAATGATATAATTCAAATTATTGATTATAAACATTTCTATAAAAAGGCTCATAGTGAAATATTTCGTGCTATTTTAAATCTGAATAGCCGTGGTGAACCTATTGATATTCACACTTTAGCGGAAGAGCTTAAAAAAATGGGAAAACTTGAAGAGGTTGGTTCCGTTGATTATATTGGAGAATTAGCTTCCTATGTTACTACTTCTGCTAATTATATGCAACATGCGCGCATAATTCTGGAAAAATATATTCTGAGGGGATTGATTCATGTATCATCTGAAATTATAGAAAAGTCTCTTGATCCATCTGTTAATACTTTTAATTTATTAAATACTGCAGAACAGAATTTGCTCAATATTTCAGAATCACTTTCCAAAAAGAAAGTTATTAATGTTAAAGAAGAAATTGAGACTTTTTATGAGGAGTTATTTAAGAGAAGAAAAGATAAGAATATTATTACAGGAGTTCCGACTGGCTTTACTTTGTTAGATGAACATACATCAGGATTTCAAAAATCAGAATTTATTGTTATTGCAGGAAGACCATCACATGGTAAGACTGCTTTGATTCTGAATATTGCAAGACATGCTGCTGTTCAACATAATAAAACTGTAGCAATATTTTCACTTGAAATGACATATAAGGAACTTATGATTAGGTTAATTGCTGCAGAGGCAAGAGTAGATGCAAGGAATTTGAAAATTGGAAAGTTAACTGATGAAGAATGGACAAGAGTTGCAAAATATTTCCCAAATTTGAGAACAAATATTCTAATTGATGATTCAAGTGATTTATCTATTCTGGAACTAAGAGCAAAGGCAAGAAGATTAAAATATGATTATAATGTTGATATGATTATGGTTGATTATTTACAATTGGTTAAAGGACAGGATAACCCTGAGAGAAGAGATTTAGAAGTTGCTTATGTATCGCGTAATTTGAAAGCGCTTGCTAAAGATTTAGATATTCCTGTTGTTGCATGTGCGCAGTTAAATAGAGGTGTTGAAACAAGGGGTAGCAAAGATAAAGGTCCTCAACTTGCTGATTTAAGAGAATCAGGGGCAATAGAACAGGATGCTGATGTGGTAATTTTTGTACATAGACCATTTTTATTGAAAAAGACTGATGAGGATGATCCTGAATATGAAAAGGAGAAAAGAAAGGCATTAATTATAATTGGTAAACAAAGGAATGGACCAACAACAAGCTTTGAACTTGAATATATCGCTGAACATACCTGTTTTACTAATGCAATTCCGCAACCTATTATAGAAGTTCCGGAAGTTCAAGAACCTGGTTTTTAATTATGGATAGAAGAGAATTTCTAAAGTTTGGATTATTATTTTCTTATGTGATTTTTTTTGATAAGTATTTACCCGGGGGATATAAAAGGAAAAATTATTCTTCTCTTTATATTTCTGAAGATGAGTTAGAATTGATTAAAAATAAAATAGAAGAATTCAATAATATGCAGTTCCCTGAAAGCTTAGGGGATTTGCTAATTGAGGTGGCAAAAACATTTCTCGGTACAAAGTATGAATCTGGTACATTAGATATATTTGATGATAGAGAAGAACTTATTCTCAAAATAAGTGGTTTTGATTGTGTTACATTTGTTGAAAATGTTTTAACATTCGGAAGATTAATTAAAAATAATAAACTAACCATAGAGAATTTTCTGGAAGAACTTAAATTGATAAGGTACAGAAGTGGAATTATAAATGGATTTACATCAAGATTACATTATTTTTCTGATTGGATTTATGATAATTCTCAAAAAGGGGTAGTAATAGATTTGGTAAAAGAATTAGGGGGTAGTAATTATGATAAAGTAATAAATTTTATGACAGAACATCCATCCTATTATAAACAACTAAAGAAGAACAAAAAATTGCTGTATGAAATGAAAGATGTTGAAGAAAAAATTACGCAAAGAGAAAAATTTTATATAAAACTTGATGAAATTGAAAAATATTTTGATAAATTTTCTAATGGAGATATATTTGCGTTAACAACTAATATTGAAGGTTTGGATGTTTCTCATACAGGATTTATATTAATTGATGAAGATGTAAAAATTATTCATGCATCACAGAAATTTAAAAAAGTAGTAATTTCTACAAGGGGAATTAAGGATTATATGCTTTCAGTCAAGAATTGTTCCGGATTAATGGTAGCAAGACCAATAATATAATATGTTTTTATTCTGGATAAATTATTTTCTAATATGTGTTATTTTTTATTTGATTGGTTCTATTCCATTTGCTTATATTGTTATTAAAAAGAAGTATAATATCAATATAGTAGAAGCGGGTTCAGGGAATTCAGGAGCTATGAATGCTTATGATGTGACTAAATCAAAGTTAACCGGATTTTTAGTTTTTTTACTTGATTTTTTGAAAGGACTATTACCATCTTTATTGCTGCTTTATGGATTAAAATTTTCAATGAGGCTTAGTATTGCACCTTTGATTTTTTTAGTATTGGGTCATAATTTTTCTATATGGTTAAAATTTAAAGGAGGTAGAGGTTTATCAACATCGGCTGGAATTTATTCAGCTTTTAATATTTTATTTGTTCTAATTTGGTTAATAATTTATTTTATTTCATATCTTATTAAAAGAAATGTTCATATTGGAAGTACAATTGCTACTGTTTTACTACCAGTGTTTCCAATAATATTTCGAGATGAATTAGTTGTTTTAAATTATAATTATACGCTAAATAGTGGGTATATGGAATTCTTTATTATGTTTTCTTGTTTAATATCATTGGTGATTCTTACAAAACATATTGAACCTTTGATTATTTATTTCAAGAAAACAAAATAAAGAATTATGGCTAAAAATCCTTTAATTAATAATATTGATGAATTAGAAGAAATGTCTCGTCAAATTCGTCGTGATATAATTAATATGTTATTAATATCAAAATCAGGACATTCTGGTGGTCCATTAGGAATGGCTGATATATTTACAACCTTATATTTTAATAAAGCTAATATTGATAATGAAAATCCATATTCCGAAGATAGAGATTATATTTTTGTTTCAATAGGGCATATTGCACCGGTATGGTATGCAACTTTAGCAAGGAGAGGATATTTCCCTTTAGAAGAATTGAAGACATTACGAAAGATTAATGGTAGGCTTCAGGGACATCCTGCACCATACAAGACTCATGGAGTTTCCGGGGTTGAAATTGCTTCAGGCTCTTTAGGTCAGGGTTTATCTATTGCAGTTGGAACTGCGCTTGGGTTACGGCTTGATAAAAAGAATAACAGAGTGTATTGTATAAATGGAGATGGGGAGCTACAAGAAGGGCAAATTTGGGAAGCAATAATGACTGCATCTCATCATAAGGTTTCTAATTTGACTATGATTGTTGACTTTAATAATTGTCAGATTGATAATTATGTAAATAATGTTATGAATATCGAGCCTCTTGAAGATAAGTTTATTTCTTTTGGATGGCAACCGATTACAATAAATGGTAATAATATTGCTGAGATAATTAATGCAATAGATTATTGTAAATCTATAAATGATAAACCAACTGTAATTATTGCTAAAACTAAAATGGGAAAAGGAGTTTCATTTATGGAAAATGATTATAAGTGGCATGGAGTACCACCAAATGAAGAACAAGGCAAAATAGCTCTTTCTGAATTAGAACCAACTAAATACGGAGATTTTATTTAATCTTAAATTCTACTTCCTTACAAATTTTTCATCATCCAGAGTAAAAATGAGGGAAATACGATGAGTATTACCTAAATCTTCATCGCCATTAAATTTTTGGAAAGAATAATCAATGTTAATTTTAGGTAATTTAATCCCGGCACCTAAGGTTAAATTTCCAATCTCATTATAACCAGCTCTAACACTGAATAAATCTTTAAATGTATATTCTAATCCTGCGTGAAGATCAAAAGAAACAGGACCCAAATTAAAATTAGAGGCGGATTTCCTGTTTTCAAATCTAATATCAAAATCAACAGCAGGTGTAATTATTCCATTAAAGAAATCAAGCATATATGCAGTTCCAATTTTTGCAGTGGGGGTAATAACTTCCTTTTTACCAGTTGACCAAGAAAGGTAAGTAGAAGTAATATCCATCACATTTGCACCGACTAAAAATCTTTTAGTTATTTCATAGGAAACACCTACATCAAAACCAATTCCCCATGCTGATTCTTCCGCAATATTTCTTCTTAATACCTTCAGATTGGCTCCATAAGAAAATTTTTCATTATGTCTTTTCGAGTAAGATAAGAAAAACGCATAATCAGTCGTGCTGAATTTTGTTATTTTATCTGGGTCAAGTCTTTCACCAGGATCAAGTATGCCATTTCCATTTAAATCTATAAGAGCATTTCTTGTATCGGCTATATCATCAATCCCCATTCTTATTATACTAAATCCCAAAGAAGCATCTTTCCCGAATGGAATTCCGATTGCTCCATAATCATAATTTACAAGATTTCCATATCTTTCGTCATGCATTAAAGAAAATTGTGGATAATTTATCTTTGACAGAGAGGCTGGGTTCCAGTATCCTGCTGTAACATCGTTTACAATAGCAACATAAGCACCTCCCATACCTAAAGGTCTTCCTCCTACTCCAATAGCGAGAAATTCACCGGCATATTTATTACCACTTCCCTGGGGGTAAAGATTTGTAGATATTATTAAGAAAATTGAAATTGATATTATTATTACTTTTCCAATATTCATATTCTGTGTTTTACTTATATACAATTATCAATAAATATATTGAATTATGCAATACCAAAAAAGAATTAATCTTTTTTCTTTTTCATTAAGTCAAAAGCAGGGGATATTTCCATCTCTACATTATCGTTTAGTGGGGAAATCATATTTATTGCATTTTCGTAATCTGAATCAAGAAAATTGACTACATCATTAGCAAATAAAACTGATGGCATTCTATGGTGTATATTTACCATAAATGAATTTGCTTCAGTAGTTATCAGTGATACGCAGAAAATATTATTTAATTCAATGCCAAGCCCTGCAATGAAGAATAAATTCGTTTTAGTCAATCTTATCTTGTATGGTGATTTTTTATTTATATTAAATATCCATTCATAAAAGCCAGTTGCGGGTATTAAACATCTGTGATTTTTAAAAAGTACTTGCCAATGTTCTTTTTCTTTTACAGTTTCAATTCTTGAATTAAATATCAGTGGCTTATTTTTCTTGCTTTGAAACTTAATTCCCCAGACAGCGGAAGTAATTTTTATTTTTTCTTCGTTTTTTTTAAGGATTAATATATTATCAGTAGGGGCAATGTTGATAGATTTTAGTTCGGGAAGAGATTCATCTAAAATGAATTTACCTGTATGATTTTTATTTAATTTTTCGAAGATTGATAACCCTGTTTCTTTATTTTCAAATCTGGAACACATATCTTTAATTTTATTATTTATACTTAGTAGTGCGGGTAGTTATTTAAATAATATTAGTTTGAAGAACCTATTTTTATAACTAAATCTTTAATTTACTTTGTTGTATTTCTAATTAGAATATATGTTGTTATGATACCAATAATGACACCAGCTATTTGGGAAATTACAGTAACAATTTCTTTAAATTCTTTCTTTTCAATTTTCGGTACATAAATAAAATCTCCGTTTTTGACCTCCGTGTCCTTTGCTTTGTACCAACCTCTTGTATTAAATCTAATAATTCTTGTATTTGATTCGTCAGCGGCAAGTCCATAACCTCCGGCTTTTTCTATGTAATATTCATAAGATTTTCCTTCAACATAAGGAACATATCCTTCACTATTAACTTGTCCGTAAACATATACAATATTTTTATTATCATTTATATAGATGATATCCTTGTCTTCAAGAAGAATATTTTGAGATTGATCACCCTCTTCAATTAATCTTTGAAAGTCAACTACTACTCTATTTCGTCTGGATAGAACATCTATTTCAAAATTTTTCCTATCATTTTCTGAAATAATAACATCATTTGCTCTTTGATTTATTACTATTTCCATTGTGTCTTTCTGTAAATATTCTGCATCCCAATATCTAAATACAATACTTAAAGGGAGATATGCATTTTCTGTTAAACCGCCTGCCATTTCAATAACATCTAATAAACGGGAGTTTTTATAAGATATTGGATAATATCCGGGCATTTTAATTTCTCCTAATATAAGCACTGTAGCCATCTTATAATATTCAGGTTTAAACTTAACGAATATTCTATCATTAACTTTTATTGGATAATGTTTATCCTTTTCGTAAGAAAGATTGATTAGTTCAAAACCGGGTTTATATTTATAAGGTCGATATAAAATAATACTATCGGGATTCGCATATACATCAAGCCCTCTTCCCAAACCAATAACGGTTTCCAGATCATCATCTTCGTTATATTCATAAGCGCCACCTAACTGTACCGCTCCTGTTACTGAAATATAATTTTTTTCAAGTAAAGTATATGGCACTCTGATTAAATCTCCTTCTAACAGATATGGATTATATTTATCATCATTAGTCATAAAATACTTATATATATCTACTTTCAAAACTGTGCTGTCTTTTCTATGTAGGGTTATATTCCTCATTGACATTGTTGTCCTGAGGAGATTCGGTTCTTTGGATTGTTTCATCATATTTTCATAGTATGTCTTTGCAACATTCAAGGTATCAAATACTATATACCTGATTATTTCTGAAACTCTTGTTAATGGAGTAGCTCGGAATTTCCCTTGTACTAAACCTGTCAGACTTACCAGAAATGTTCTTGGGGTTAGTAAATTAAAACTCACTTCACTTGAATAATATCTCTTCTTAACTTTTTCAATTACAGTTTCTTTTGCTTTCTTTAAAGATAATCCATATAAATACACTTCACCTACATACGGTATAATTATCGAGCCTTCAGGATTTACATAAAGTTGTATTTGCTGATTTGTATATCCATATATTCCTAACAGAAATAAATCTCCTGGTCCAACAATATATTTTTCAATATCAATGGCATCTTCTATAGGAATATTTGGATTTTCATATGGAGTTCCCACAATTTGCTGGAAAATTTCGGGTAAATCAGCATTTATTCTGAATTGTGATGTTTCTGTTTTTTTCTTCTGATAAGTACTGTAATCTAACTTGGTTTCATCTATGATTTGCGAATAAGATGTGTTGAATAATAAAAATATGATAAAATAAAGTACTATTTTAAATTTTATGTTTCTCATAAACTTATAATAAATTAAGTTGTTTTATTGTTTGATTTAAAACTTCAAGGGTTTCATCTTTCTCTTTAGTTTCACAATAGAATCTTAAAAGTGGTTCAGTCCCAGATGGTCTTATAATAATCCATCCATTTGAAAAAGTAAATTTAAATCCGTCAAGATTATCAATTTTTAAAATTTGTTTTCCACCTATACTTTTTCCAATTGTTAAGTTACTACAAATTTGTAAAGTTTTCAATTTCTTATCTTCAGTAGTGTGAACATCTTTACGATTATAATAATACTTCCCAAATTCAACTTCAAGTTCATTAATTAGTTCAGAAATTGTTTTATTAGTCTTGGAAATCATCTCTAAAAACAGTAAACCGTTATAAATCCCGTCTCTTTCAGGTAGATGACCCTTTATTCCTATCCCTCCGCTTTCTTCTGCTCCAATTAATACATCTTCTGTTATCATAATTTTTGAAATATATTTGAAGCCAATGGGTACTGTTTCTAATTTCAGATTATATTTATCGCAATATTTTTCAATTATTTCACTTGTTGAATAACCTCTGACAACTTTTCCGTCGTATTTTTTATATCTGTGCAAATATAGTAACAATAAAGCAAAAGTTTTTTGTGCATTTAGAAATTGTCCCTTTTCATCAATTATTGCTATTCTATCAGCATCGCCATCGGTAATAATACCAATATCAAAATTTTGTTCTCTTACTTTATTTAGAATTTCTGATAAATTTCTTTCCACAGGTTCTGGTCCACCACCAGAGAAATATGGATTTATTTCAGAATGTATCTCTTCTGCGTTTACCAATTCTTTTAATATTCCCTGACCAGCACCAAACATCGGATCATAAATAACTTTTTTATTTAAATCTGATATTAATTTAAAATCTATTTTTTCTTTTAAATTATTAATATAGAATTCTCTCCCATTAATGTAATTTATAATACCAAGTTTTATTAGTTCATCTATATTTCTGCTTAGTTTAACTTCATTAATATCTTTCAATTGCTCTTCAATATTCTTTAGTTCTTCGTTACCCATTGATCCCCCGAATTCATCTTTTAATTTATAACCGTTATATTTATATGGATTATGCGATGCTGTAATTACTACTCCAAAAGCAAGGTTTAAGTCACGGGTCATTAAAGATATTGTTGGTGTAGTTACAAAGCTATCTGTTAAGAATACTTTTATTCCTTCATTAGCAAATACTTCCGCTGAACAATGTGCGAATTCTTTTGAAAGAAATCTTGTATCGTAGCCAATGACTATTCCATTATTAATTTTCGGGTGGTTTCTAAAGTGTCGGGCGGTTGCTAACGAAACCCTCTTTACATTTTCGAAGGTATAATTTTCTCCGATAATTGCTCTCCAGCCATCGGTACCGAATTTGATAACTTCAATTTTGGACATAATTGTATTTTTTTGAACTTCTTGTTTAAAATAGGTCACTAAAGAACATAGAATAAAATAAAAGATATTATTTATTTCTTCAAGTTATATTACTTAATTTCTCATCAAGGTTTTCTATGCTTTTTATACTTGAAGTTTTTTCAAAAATTAACACAGCAACAATTCCTAAAAGAACAGCGAACCATAATGTGGCGACTCTGATTATTATAGTTGACGCTGCAGAGATGTTTTTGGGTATTTTTAAAGAAATTAATAATCCGGTAATCATTGCTTCTGTTGCTCCTAATCCTCCCGGTAGCATTGCAAGAGCTCCAACGAGTGTAGAGAATCCGTAAATAAAAGTAGCGATTAAAATGTTCACTTGAATATCAGAATTAATCAAGAATAATTTCAATACAATGTATAACCCTAAGCATTCTGAAAACCATGCAACTCCGCTTAAGAAAACAGAAATTATCATTAATTTAGGTTTTACTAACCTGTTGATGCTTTCATAAGATGCTAACAATTTTTCAGTATGTTTTTTAATTAATGGAACTTTTCTGGAAAAATTAATTATTCCAATTGATGGTTTTCTAAAACTTATAAGGATTGTTAGAAGAATAAAAAATATTCCTACAGTAAGAATTATATTATGACCATAATTGAAGACATATGCACCTATTATCGATAGTAAAACAATTGAAATAAAGTCTGTAAGTCTTTCTGCTAATACGATAGGTAAAGATACTGAAACTGGTGTTCCAATTTCTTCTTTTAATAAATATGATTTTATGATTTCACCCATTTTCCCTGGGGTAACACTCATAACAAAAGAGGCAAAGAAGATAATTAAACTTCGTTTAACTGCTAATTTAATGTTAAGAGATTTTAAGTAAATTTGCCATTTAAAAAATCTTACAAAATAATTCGCAAGAGATAATAATAAGATTAGCGGGAAATACCACCAATTAAAATTCTTAAAGGCTTCAGTTAATTTGCTAAAATCTGCATAAATGCTTATCAAAAGAAAAACAATTCCGCCGAAAGCTACAGAAATTAATATCTTCCTTTTATATTTCTTAAACATTATTTAGTTCGCATAATTTCAATATGTTCATATATAATTTTGCAAGTGGCAAACCTACGACATTATAAAAATCTCCATGTATTTTTTTAATAAATATGCATCCGAAATCATCTTGAATACCATATCCACCCGCTTTATCAAAAGGGTTATATTTCGAAATGTAAAACTTTATTTCATAATCTTTTAATTCTCTGAAATAAACGGAGGTTTTTTCATAATCAGAAATTTCTTTCCATGTCTTTGTGTCAATGAGGTGAATTCCTGTATATACTATATGTTTTTTCCCGCTAAGTTTTTTTAAGAATGTATATGCTTCTTTGTGAGAATTTGGTTTATGCAAAATCTCATTATTAATATAAACTATTGTGTCTGCACCGATAACAATAGCATTTTTGAATTTCTTTGCAACAGAATTACACTTCAATGCAGCATTAAATTTGACAATTTTAATCGGATTGTGATATTTGGGTTCTTCTTCTTTTACTTTACTGTTTACTGAGATAAATTTAAAAGGAAGTTGAGATAATAATTTAATTCTTCTTTCAGAAATTGAAGCAAGAATAAATTTCCTGTCAATTTTATCTAAACTAAAACTTGATTTCATCTTATTAATTCAACAATCTTGTTTATCAAATCATCATAATTAACGAGAATCCTTTCATTCGTTCTTCTTATTTTTATCTCGATTTTTTTATCTTTGAGGAATTTTTCCCCAACTATAATTTGTAAAGGAATTCCTATTAAATCAGCATCATTAAATTTGAAACCAGCTCTAACATCTTTTCTATCATCGTATAATACATCAATATTTTTTTCTTTCAAATTATTATATATTAAGTCGCTTGTCTCTGAAATTATTCCCTGTTCCAGGCTGATGAGATGTACTTTGAATGGGGCTATTTCTCCTTCCCAGATAATTCCTTTATCATCATTATTTTGTTCAATAAATGCGGCTGCGATTCTTTCAATCCCTATACCATAGCTCCCCATTACTATTAGTTGTTCTTTTCCGTCTTTATCTAAGTATTTTACCCCTAATGATTCTGAATATTTTGTACCTAATTTAAATATATGACCAACTTCAATTGCTTTAGATATACGAATTCTGGATTTTGTTTTTAGAGTTAAATCATTTTCTTTTACTACTCTTATATCTTTGTAAATTATATCTTTTACATCTCTCTTTAAATCAATATTTTTAATGTGATAATCATTAATATTTGCTCCACTTATTAGTTCGTCGGAATCTTTTAGTCTTAAATCGGCAATAATCTTTATATTTTTACTTTTTAAACCTATCGGTCCAATGGAACCAGCATCTGCACCGGTTATTTCTATGAGTTCGTCCGGATGTCCTTGCCTTATTTTTGTCCCTAAAATAGCCTCCAATTTTGATTCATTGACTTCATCATCACCGCATACAAGAGTTAATATATACTCATTTTCCTGATTTTCTTTCTGCTTATCTATAAAAAATACCCTTGATTTTGCCAGCCGGCTTTTATCCTTTATTTTTAAAAAGTCTGCTAATTCTGCAATAGATTTAACATTAGGAGTATGAAATTTTTCATAAGGTAAATTAGTATTCTTTCGCTCAACTATTTCAGGATATGCAGTTGCGACTTCTATATTTGATGCATAAGTCCCATCTTCACTTATCGCTACAATGTCTTCCCCAGCATCAGATTCTATCATAAATTCCATTGATTCATTTCCACCCATAGTTCCACTTGCGGCTTCTACTGAGAAAAATTTTAAACCACACCTTGTAAAAATTTTTCTATATGCTTGTTCCTGCAATTTATATGAAACATCTAAACCGTTGTAGTCTAAGTCAAATGAATATGCATCTTTCATTGTAAATTGTCTTGCTCTTAAAACCCCGGATTTTGGTCTTGCCTCATTTCTAAATTTGGTTTGTATTTGATACCACATTTGAGGTAAATCCTTGTAAGAAACTAAATTTGGCTTCGCAATTGTTGCAAAAACCTCTTCATGTGTAGGAGCAAGAATTAAATCTCTATTTTTAATTCTGAATATTATATCCCCGAACGCATCTAACCTTCCGGTTTGTTCCCATAATTCATTAGGAGACAGTGCAGGTAATAAGAATTCATTACATCCAATGGCATTCATCTCCTCGCGTATTATTTTTTCTATTTTTCTGAAAACAATTAACCCAAGCGGTAAATAAGAATAAACCCCTGCCGTTAATTGCTTTATCATTCCAGCTCTAATCATCAAAATGTGAGATGGGAAAAAAGCATCGGAAGGATTTTCTTTTAGAGTCGGGATGAAGAACTTTGATAGTCGCATATAATCTATTAAAATATGCAATTTATAAAATATGTTTATCTTAAACAATTCATTAAATTTATAAACATTATCATTTTTTTAATGATATTTGATATTATATAGTTTGATATTTCAGGAAGTAAATTAATGGGTTTTCAGGAGAAAAAACTATTATGTAAAGTCATTCTATAAGATTTTAATGTTTTAATTTAGTAAATTGTAATTTTTTTTGATTATTAATATATTAATGTTTATTATTTTTTACTTTAAATATATTTATGATTGACCCAACAGTTAGTATAGTTTTACCTACTTGCAATAGAGCTCAGATGTTGGATAGAGCTGTTAAAAGTGTACTAAATCAATCATTTAAAGATTGGGAGTTGATTGTTGTGGATGATGTTTCCGTGGATTCTACTGAAGAGTTAATGAGAAATTATGAAAAAATGGATTCAAGAATTCATTACTATAGGATTCCGGTAGATGATAGACCTGGTATTAGTAAATATCTGAATTTTGGCATAAATGTTTCAAAAGGTAAATATATAGCAAGACTTGATGATGATGATTACTGGATTTTTGAGGATAAGTTAAAATATCAAGTTGAGTTTCTTGATACCAAAAAGGATTATGTGATTTGTGGAGGGGGAATAATTTTGGTAAATTCAAAAGGTGAAGCAGTTTTTAAATTTTTAAGGAAAGAAAGTGATGAAGAAATTAGAGCAAATATACTTTTTGCATGCCCTTTTACACATCCTACTGTTATGTTTAGAAAAGAGTCAGCTCTAAAAATTGGTTTGTATAAAGATTGTCATTTTGCTGAAGATTGGGATTTTTTCTTGCGAATTGGGTTGATTGGTAAATTATATAATTTTCAGGAATATTTTACATGTTATATGTCCGCAGGCCAAAATAAATCATTTATATATCAAAGGGCACAATCGAAAGCTATTATTAAATTAATAAGGGAATATAAAGATTGTTACCCGAATTATCGTAAAGCTCGGTTTGTTAATACTTTACAATACATTTATTCATTTGCTCCATTCTTTTTAAGGAAAAGGCTTCAAACTTTTATGTATTTTGCTAAAAGGAGAATTTTTTAATATGAAGAAATACTTTATTGTAGGTGGGGCTGGTTTTATAGGTAGTCATTTGGTTAAGGAGTTATTAAAAAATGATAATCTTGTCAGAATTTATGATAATTTTTCATCAGGTAAAATGTTCCATTTAAGGGAGGTTGAAAATAATAAAAATCTTGATATTGTCAGAGCAGATGTTAAAGATTTTGAAAAATTATCTGAAGCTATGAAAGGTTTTGATGTTATTTATCATTTTGCATCTAATCCTGATATTGCAAAAGCAATGCAACAACCGGACATTGATTTTTGGGAAGGAACATATTTAACTAATAATGTTGTTGAAGCAATGAGAATTAATTCAATCAGGAATATTCTTTACGCTTCTGGAAGTGGTGTTTATGGTGATACAGGTTATAAGGAAACTGATGAAGATTATTCCCCAATGTTACCAATATCGACGTATGGCGCAAGCAAACTTGCATGTGAATCTTTGATTTGTTCATACTGTCATATGTTTGATTTTAATGCATCAGTTTTTAGATTTGCTAATGTTGTTGGGCCTAATCAAACACATGGTGTAGGTTATGATTTCGTTAAAAAATTATTAAGAGATAACACAAAACTTGAAATTTTAGGTAATGGTTCACAAAGTAAATCTTATATATATGTAGATGATGTAATTTCTGCTATGAGATTAATAGAATTAAATTATCTGAAAGGCTATAATTATTTCAACGTTGCAACTGAAGATTATATTACCGTCAAAGAAATAGCCGATATAGCAGTGAATATTACAAATTTAATTAATGTTGAATATATATTCACTGGTGGTGATAGAGGATGGAAAGGAGATGTGCCAATAGTGAGGTTGAATTCAAAAAAAATTCGCGATCTTGGTTGGAAAAATAAATATGACTCAAAAAAAGCTATAGAAATTTCAATAAATTCTATCTATCAAGAAGCATTAAGAAATAAATCTTTTTTCGAAGGAGAAACAAAATGATTATATCGAGAGCACCGGTTAGAATTTCGTTGGGAGGAGGAGGAACGGATCTTGCTTCATATTATTCACGATTTGGTGGTTTTCTTATGGCTACTGCAATCAATAAATTCGTGTATATTCTTCTTAATAAAAGGTTTGAGTCATCGATCAGACTCTCATATTCAAAAACCGAAATTGTTGATAGTATTGAGGCTATTGAGCATAATATTTTCAGAGAAGCTTTAAAGTATTTTTCAATCAACAAGCATATAGAACTTGTTTCAATGGCTGATGTTCCATCAAATTGCGGATTAGGAACATCTTCTACTTTTACGGTTGCATTATTAAATGCATTATTTGCATATAAAAGAGATTATGTATCATTAAGCAAACTTGCAGAAACAGCATGTTATATTGAAATTGATATATTAAAAGAACCAATAGGGAAACAAGATCAATATGTTGCTGCTTATGGAGGTTTTAATGGATACTATTTTAATAAGGATGGGACAGTAAATATAGAACCTGTTAATATAAGTGATGGTGCTTTGATGGAATTACAAAATAATCTTTTTTTATTTTATCTTAATAAAAACAGATTCGCAAGTAATGTATTAAAAGAGCAAAATGAAAAGGTTAAGGAGAATGATGCCCAGATTATTGAAAGATTACATAAAATTAAAGAAATAGGTTTTTACACTAAGAAAATATTCGAAAATGGAAAACTTGATGAGTTCGGAGAATTACTGAATGAACATTGGAAGATAAAGAAAGGCCTATCAGATAAAATATCAGATGATTCAATAGATGAAATTTATGATGTTGCTTTGAAAAATGGTGCTATTGGAGGTAAAGTCGTAGGTGCTGGTGGGGGTGGTTTTTTATTGTTTTATTGCCCGCAAAATAAAATCAGATTTCTTGAAGCTATGGAAAAATTAAATTTAAAACCAACTTGGTTTACCTTTGAGAAGGAAGGTGCAAAAAAAATTTTTAGTGATTAATTATGATCAAGCAGATTTGTGTTATTGCTGGTGGAAAAGCAACAAGGTTATACCCCATAACTCATACTATTCCTAAATCATTGATTGATATATCAGGAAAACCATTTATTTATCGGCAATTTGAAATATTTAAAAAAAATGGAATTAACAAAGTAGTGCTTTGTTTAGGTGTTCTTGGAGAAAAGATTGAAGAATATATAAAAGGTGAAAATTCATTTTTTAGAAATTTTGAAATCTTTTATTCTTATGATTTTCCTGTTCCCTTAGGAACCGGAGGATGTATATTAAATGCATTAAAATACCTGGATCAGAATTTTTTTGTTATATATGGCGATTCATATCTTGATATTAATTTCAAAGAAATATCGTCCTTTTATGAAAAGCAAAATAAATTAGGATTGATGACTATTTTCAAAAATGATAACTTGTATGATAGAAGTAATGTAATATACAGAAATGGTAAAATAATTGAATATAACAAATCTGTAAACAAACCTGAAATGAATTATATTGATTATGGCTTGGGTATTTTGAGTAAAAATGCTTTTAATCCTTTTATAAATCAAAAGAATTTTGATTTAGAAGAAGTTTATAAATATTTATTAAAGGAAGATGAATTATTAGCTTATGAGGTGAATAGCAGGTTTTATGAGATAGGTTCTAAAAAAGGTTTAGAGGAAATGTTAAATCTTTTTAAAAATAAAATTCACACATAATATGAATAATTTTATAGAAAAATATTTTGATGAGGCTAAGAAAGTTATTGAAAAAATAGACAAAGCTAGTATTGAAAAGGTAATTAAGATAGTTAAAGATCTGAAGAATTTGAAAGGGAGGTTATTTATTCTTGGAGTTGGTGGTAGTGCTGCTAATGCATCTCATGCTGTTAATGATTTTAGAAAAATCGCTGGTATCGAATCATATACACCTGTTGATAATGTATCTGAGTTAACCGCCAGAATAAATGATAATGGATGGGAATCGGTGTTTGTAGACTGGTTAAAAATTAGCAATTTTAATGAAAAAGATTGTTTATTTATTCTTTCTGTTGGGGGAGGAAATTTAGAAAAAAAAGTTAGTGTAAATCTGGTCGAAGCTATAAAATATGCTAAAACAATTAAAGCAAAAGTAATAGGAATTGTAGGCAGAGATGGTGGTTTCACAAATAGTGAAGCAGATGCATGCGTTATTATTCCTACTGTTAATGAGAAATCTATTACACCTCATACAGAAGCATTCCAAGCTATTGTTTGGCATTTAATAGTATCACATCCTGATATTCAACAATATGATATGAAATGGGAATCAGTAAAATAATTATTTTTTAATATGAATAAAGCAGTATTTTTAGATAGAGATGGTGTTTTAAATAAATTAATTTATAGGAATGAATTTAAAGAATATACACCCCCTCATTCTATTGAAGAAATAGAAATTATAAATGGAGTATATGAAAGTCTAAAAGATTTATTAAAGAATGGTTTTTTATTGTTTGTAATTTCAAATCAACCTGATTTTGCAAAAGGCAAAATATCTTATGAAAAATTAAATTCTGTTTGTGAAAAATTTAGAGAAATTATGGAAAGCAATGGAGTTAATATTAATGAATATTATTACTGCTTACATCATCCTCAGGGTATTGTTGATGGATATAATATCAACTGTGAATGTAGAAAACCAGGCACATTATTTGTTGAAGATGCTGTAAAGAAATATAATATAAATAAAAATGAATCCTGGTTTATCGGTGATAGAGATACTGATATTAAATGTGGTAAAAATGCAAAACTTAAAACTATTTTTATCAAATCAGGATTATTTAATTTAGAGAAAGGAAATGATCCAGACTTCTTTGCAGTTAATATTAATGAAGCAATAAAAATAATTCTAAATTATTTATGAATAACTATAAAGAATTTTTAGAAAAACTTAATATTAAAATATTTGCTGATGGTGCAAATATTAATGAGATGTTGCGATTGTATAAAGAGGGATTTATTAAAGGCTTTACCACAAACCCCACCCTTATGAAAAAGGATGGAGTTTCTGATTATGTTAATTTTGCTAAAGAGTTATTGAAGTGTATAACTGATTTACCAATTTCGTTTGAAGTCTTTTCAGATGATTTTGATACTATGGAAAAGGAAGCAAGGATTCTAAATTCTTGGGGAAAAAATGTTTTTGTCAAGATACCGATCACGAATACAAGTGGAGAATTATCATTTGAATTAATTAAGAGATTATCTGAAGACGGAATATCTTTAAATATAACTGCAGTTCTTACTGTTGAACAAGTTAGGAAAATACTGCCAGCATTAAATGAAAAAGCAAAAACCATAATTTCAATTTTTGCTGGTAGAATTGCAGATACAGGAAGAGACCCTGTCCCATATATGATAGAGGCAAGAAAAATTATCAAAGAAAATTCAAATGCAGAATTACTCTGGGCGAGTTCAAGAGAGTTATTAAACTTAATTCAAGCGGTAAATTGTGGCTGCGATATAATAACAATAACTAATGATATATTAAAGAAACTTCCTTTGTTAAATAAAGATTTAAATGAATTATCACTTGATACTGTAAAAATGTTTTATAATGATGCAAAGTCTTTAGGATATAAAATTATGTAATAAAAATTTTGTCAAAAAGAAAGCAAATATTATTACTTCTGATTTCAGATAGTATTGCAATAATACTAACCTATTTAATTTATTTTTATATAAGAATAGAGTCAGGGTGGTTTATGTTAATTAAATCACCATCTTTTCTTCCACCCTTAATTGTAATTTATTTTTATTGGCTTATTATATTTAGTATATCGGGTTTGTATCAATATTGGTTTCTTAGATCAAGATTTGATGAATTATATTCTGTATTCAAGTCTATTACTATTGGAACCTTTATCCTTTTTTTTATAATTTTTCTTGATGATATAATTCGGGATGACAGAGCAGTATCTCGTTTCTTAATATTCATTTATTGGGGATTACTAATCTTCCTAATCTCATCTGGCAGATTGCTTATCCGTGGAATGCAAAGAAATCTTTTAAGAAAGGGTATTGGTCTAAGGAATACTATTATTATTGGAATTAATGAAAAGTCTATCAGTCTTAAAAAGTTAATAATGAAACATCCCGAACAGGGATTCAAATTTATTGGATTTGTTTCAATGGATGATGAAACTACCGATGAGCCTGTACTTGGTTCACTATCAGAATTAAAAAATATCATTCAAGAAAATAATATACAGGAAATTATTGTTTCATCCGCTCCTGCAAAAAGTGAGGTTATGTTTGAAATAATAAATAGAACAACAGGTTTGAATATAGGGCTGAAAATAATACCTGATATATATGACATCATTAGTGGTATGGCAAAATCACAACAAGTAAGGGGTTTACCTTTGATTGATGTTATGCCGGAGATAATGACCTTTAGAATAAGATTAATTAAAAGGATAATAGATATAGTAATGTCTGTAACAATTTTGATTTTATCTATTCCATTATTTATTCTTACAGCAGTAATGATAAAATTAACATCAAAAGGTCCAGTCTTTTACACTCAAATTCGAGTTGGAAGAAATGGTAAAATGTTTAAAATTATTAAGTTCAGGACTATGTATGTTGGCTCTGAATCTACGGGACCTCGCTGGGCTGATAAAGATGATACAAGAATTACTAAAATAGGTAGAATTTTAAGAAGGGTAAGATTTGATGAATTTCCACAATTTATAAATGTTCTAAAAAATGATATGAGTATTGTAGGTCCCCGACCAGAAAGACCTTTTTTTGTTGAGAACCTTAATAAGGAAATACCATATTATAAGAGAAGGTTATGTGTCAAACCTGGTATAACTGGTTGGGCTCAAATTAAACATAAATATGATTCTACTTTAGATGATGTGAGAATTAAATTGCAATATGATTTTTATTATATTGAAAATATGAGTATTTCGCTGGATCTAAAAATTATGCTAAATACAATTATTGTTATTCTTTTGATGAAAGGGCAATAAAATGAAAAGTGTTTTAGTTATAATTCCGACATATAATGAAGCAGAAAATATTAAGAAAATTATAAATGAGATTTTAAAAAATACAAATGAAAATTATTTATTTAATGTTTTAGTTGTTGATGATAATTCACCGGATGGAACTTCTGCAATAGTCGAAGAAATGAAAAATGAGAATGTATATTTAATTAAAAGGAAAAAAAAATCTGGATTAGGTACCGCTTATGTCGAAGGATTTAAATTTGCAATAAACAAAGGTTATGATTTTGTGTTTGAGATGGATGCTGATTTTTCTCACGATCCTAAGTATTTACCTGAATTTTTAGAAAATATAGAAAAGGGATATGATTTAGTTGTGGGCTCAAGATATGTTAATGGTATATCCGTAATAAATTGGCCAATAAGGAGATTATTATTAAGTTATTTTGCTAATATATATACAAGAATTGTAACTGGTTTAAAGGTTCACGATACAACTGCTGGCTTTATGTGTTATAGGGTTGATAAATTAAAGCAAATTGAACTTGATAATGTAAAATCAAATGGCTATTCATTTCAAATAGAAATGAAATTTAAATTTTTTAAAAAAGGATTTAAAATTATTGAGATACCAATACTTTTTATTGAAAGAAGAGCTGGTGTTTCTAAGATGTCTAAAAAAGTTGTCTATGAAGCTATGATTATGGTGTGGAAATTAAAATTCAGGTCAATGTTTAAAACTCTTTAATTTTAAGAAGTTATATATGTTCGATATTTCGATAATTATTGTAAATTACAATGTAAAAGATGCACTCGATAATTGTTTAGCGTCAATTTATAAATCTAACAACACAAATTTAAATATTGAGATTATTGTTGTAGATAATAATTCAATAGATGGAAGTCAGAATCTTTTGAGGGAAAAATATCCCGAAGTAAAATTAATTGTCAATAAAGAAAATATTGGTTTCTCGAAGGCGAATAATATTGCTTTAAAACAGATAAATAGCAAATATGTTCTGATATTAAATCCGGACACGGTTCTTGAAGAGGGTACATTTCAAAAGTTAATTGATTTTGTTGAAAATCATCCTGACACGGGTGTTGTTTCATCAAAATTAATAAAAGCAGATGGTGAACTCGACCATGCATGTAGAAGGAGTTTCCCAACCCTTAGTGTTGCTATCCCAAGAATTCTTGGATTATCTAAACTGTTTCCTAAAAGTAAAATTTTAAGTAAGTATAACCTGACTTATTTGGATGAAAATGTAACTTATGAAGTTGATTCTGTTTGTGGGGCATTTATGTTTATACCCAAAAATGTAATTGATAAGGTAGGTTATTTTGATGAAGATTATTTTATGTATGGTGAAGATATTGATTTATGTTATAGGATTAAGAAAACAGGTAAAAAGATTTATTATTATCCGGAGATTACGACTATTCATCTGAAAGGGGAAAGCACCAGAAAAACTAAACTTTCTTATGTTAATAATTTTTATGGTGCTATGGCTATATTTGTTAAAAAGAATTTAAAAGGTTTAAATATTATAACATATTTAATTTTACGTTTTGGAATTTTTGTCAGATCTTTGATGTCATATCTAAGAAGAATTATCAAGTATATGGGGTTTATACTCTTAGATATAATTTTAATCTTCGCTTCACTTATTTTTGCCGTTTATGCAAGATTCTCCATTTTCCCGACCGACCAGTATTTATTCATTATTACTGTATATGTACTGATATGGATTTTTTTACTGGCAATGTTTGGTGTTTACGCAAAGAAATATAAACATTCATTACGGAACACTTTCAGTGCATTAGTAGCGGGTTTCTTTATTAATTCTTCAATTACTTATTTTTTCAAGGAATATGCTTTTTCAAGAATAGTTATTCTTATTTCTACAGTAATTTCAATATTTACTTTACTCTCTTGGAGAGCAATTGTGTTAATTAATAATTTTATTAAACAAAAAAATATTTTATTAAAGAAAATTAATTTACTGGTAGTAGGTGATAAGCAGTTAAGTCAGAATATGGAAGAAAAATTGGCAGGGCGTTATGATATTTTATATTTTACAAATTTAAGCAGGAATAAATCAATTTCCGATTTAGAAGAAATTATTAATTTATACGATATACATATTGTTGTTTTTTCTGGTCATTTCTTTTCCAATAAAGATATATTGAGATTAATGAATAAGTTTCGCGGAAAAAATGTTCAATTTAAATTTGTACCAACAGATATGGATTTGATGATTTCAAAAATTAGTTCAAAGATAGACGATTTGAATCTTATTGAAATTGAATATAATATTAATAATAAATTAAATATATTCTTAAAGAGATTATTCGATATTGTTTTATCATTTTTACTTTTGATTTTTGTGTATCCATTTATATACTTATATTCAAAGGTTTTTAAAAATAAACGGTCAAAATATACTTCGAAATTTTTACTTTTACCTTATGTTTTTTGGGGTAAATACAGTTTTGTTGGAATGCCTTTATGGTATGAGAAGAGTGATAATCAGTATTTAGGGAAAAAAGGTTTGACAGGAATTATTCAATTAAAAGCAGATGAAAATTTAACGCAGGAAGAAGTTGATAAATATGTTATATATTATGCCAAAAATCAAAGTTTACTTTTAGATTTTGAAATTATATTAAAAACCATATTTTCATTTATAAGAAATAAAAATAAATAGTATGCAATTAGAATTTGAAAAACCTTTATTAGAACTTGAGCAGAAAATTGAAGAGATGAAAAAAATGTCAGACAGCCTTGACATTTCGGAAGAAATTGCTAAACTTGAAAACAAAGTAAATGAATTGAGGAAAAATATATTTGAGAATCTTACCCCTTGGCAAGTTGTTCAGTTAGCAAGACACCCTCAAAGACCACTTAGTCTTGATTATATAAATCGGATGACCGAAAATTTTATTGAACTTCACGGGGATAGATGTTTTGCTGATGATAAAGCTGTTGTTGGTGGTTTTGCAAGACTTGGGGATAGGACAGTTATGATTATTGGGCAACAAAAAGGAAGAGATACCAAATCAAATCTATATCGCAATTTTGGTATGATGAATCCGGAAGGTTATAGGAAAGCATTGAGATTAATGAAAGTAGCGGAAAAATTTGGTAAACCAGTAATTACTCTACTCGATACCCCAGGAGCATTTCCTGGAATTGAAGCTGAGGAAAGAGGACAGGCAGAAGCGATTGCAAGAAATTTATTTGAAATGTCTAAATTAAAAACCCCTATTATTGTTGCTATCATTGGAGAAGGAGCCTCTGGTGGTGCTTTAGGTATTGGAATTGGTGATAGAATTTTGATGATGCGTTATTGTTGGTATTCTGTTATTTCTCCGGAATCCTGTTCGTCAATCCTTTGGCGCAGTTGGGATTACAAAGAACAGGCAGCAGAAGCTTTGAAGTTAACTGCTCCTGACCTTTTAAAGTTGGGAATTATAGATAGAATTATTGATGAACCAGTTGGAGGTGCCCATCGTAACCATGATGAAGCAGCAATAATTTTAAAATCAGTTTTAATAGAAGAACTTGACAATGTTTGTAAATTAGATAAGGAAAAACTACTTGATTTAAGAATAAAGAAATTTGGTGCAATGGGTGCATTTAAAGAATAAATCTGCTAATGGAACCTACTACAAGTAATACCAAATTTATTATTAATGGAGGCAATCCACTTAGAGGAGTAATAAAAGTTGCAGGAGCAAAGAATTCTGCTACAAAGTTAATTGTTGCCTCTTTATTAACCAAAGATAAATGTATCTTTTATAATTCTCCAAATAAAATAAAGGATTTACAGGTAACCACTCAAATTTGTTCTCTTTTAGGGAGTAAGATAAAAATTGGTAATGGGACTCTTGAAATTCAAACGAAAGAAATTTCAAATGGTGTTATTGATCAGGAACTCGGTAATTCAACAAGGATTGCAATATTATTAGCTGGTCCTTTAGTACATCGTTTAGGTAAAGCAGAAATTCCAATACCGGGTGGTTGTAGAATTGGTTCCAGACCAGTGAATTTGCATATTGAAGGATTAAAAAAACTGGGGTGTAATGTTTCTATGAATGATACTCATTATGTATTTGAAGCAGATAGTTTAAAAGGTGCTGAGATAAAACTAGATTTTCCAAGTGTTGGAGCGACAGAAAACATACTCATTGCAAGTATATTTGCAAAGGGTAGGACAATTATCTCGAATGCTGCTGTTGAGCCTGAGATAATAGATTTGATTAAGTTTTTACAAAAAATGGGAGCGATTATCGAGATAAGCACGGACAGAAAAATTATTATTGAAGGTGTTAAAAAACTTTATGGGGCTACACATAGGGTGATACCTGATAGAAATGAAGCCGCTTCTTTTGCTTGTGCTGCTATTGCATCTAAAGGAGATATAATTGTTGAAGATGCTGTACAGGGAGATTTAATCACCTTTTTAAATACTATACGGCGAGTTGGAGCAGAATATCAGGTTGTTGAAAATGGTATTAGATTTTATTACAAATGTAAATTAAAACCCATAGCTATTGAGACGAATGTTCATCCCGGTTTTATGACAGATTGGCAACAACCGTTTGCTATTCTTATGACACAGGCAAACGGTATAAGTATAATTCATGAAACTGTTTATGAAAAAAGATTCGGATATGTTGAAGAATTGAAAAAAATGGGGGCTGAAATTGAACTGTATAATAATTGTCTTGGGGGTTTACCCTGCAGGTTTGCTTCTTCGCAATATTATCATAGTGCCGTAATAAAAGGACCTTCTAAATTAAAAGGAGCAGAAATTAATATTCCGGATTTGAGAGCGGGATTTTCTTATTTAATTGCCGGTATTATAGCAGAAGGGGAATCAGTAATTAATGGTGCAGTATATATAGATAGAGGATATGAAGATATTGATATAAAATTCCGAAATTTGGGGGCAGATATTAGAAGAGTCCATTAAGAACATTTAAAAAATCTACTACAAAAAGGCTATTTTATTTATTTTAAATTAGTAAATTGAATAAAAATTTTTGATTGATTAACTTTATTAATATAATGAAAAAAAGTTATCATTACAGAGATTTTTTTAAGAACCCGTTATTAAGAAATGATGCTGATTGGCTTAAATATTCCGGTATTGGCATTGAACTTGTAGTTATTATTTTGGTTTTCTTATTTTTAGGACTCTGGTTAGATGATAAATTTGACACAAAATTTATATTCACTTTAATTTTGACAATATTGGGATTTGTTGGTGGATTTTATAACTTTTATTTAACCGTTAAGAGAATTTCAGAAGAGAGAAAGAACCGTAAAGATAAAACAGAATAATTTTTGAGTAATAGAAATTTTAATATAATTTTATCAATTATTTTTTTAGGAGGGATAGTATCTACATTTTTATTATTAATACTTTTAAATGTTGTTAATAATTTTAATGATGTAATTGCTTCAGGTGTAAATTTCATAATTATTTTTTTCAATTTGCTCTTTGGAATATTCATAATCAGAAAAACATTAAGAAAAGAAAACAAGCGGTTTCTATTGGAATTTTTTGGCTCTATGGTGATTAGGGTAATTTTTCTTTTGATTTTTGTTTTTTCATCTTTAGCAATTTTTAAACTTCCTTTGGCTCCATTTATATTTTCATTCTTTGGTTATTATTTATTCGCTTTAGTTTTTGAATTAAGTTATTTGTCTAAATTCATTAAAACAAATTTCATCATTGAAAATAAGACATAAATATATTTGGAACATTTTTTTGTTAATTCTTTCATTCAGTTTAGCAAAAGTTAATCTTCTTGCCGCAGGAACTGAAAAAAATATTAAAAGTGGTGAAAATCAGGATTTTAACATAATTGAAAAAGTTGTTGACCATAATTATGTGGATTTTTATTTCTTCGGGAAATTATATTTACCCCAATTTCCGCCAGTAAAGATTGGAAACATAAGTATAGACTTTTCTCCATCTAAGAGTTTATTTATGATGGTTTTAGTTTCGATTATTCTTGTAATTGTATTGCGAAGGGCTGCCTATATTAATACACACAATAAAGTACCTCACGGAATAGGAAATTTTGTTGAGTCCATAATTATTTTTATTAGAGATGAAGTCGTTAGGCCTAATATGGGTGATGAAGGTTTGAATATGCTACCATTTTTCCTTACATTATTTTTCTTTATATTATTTGCAAACTTGTTCGGACTAATTCCTTTTATGGCTCAGCCAACAAAAAATATTAATGTTACTTCCGGGTTAGCCATCATAACATTTTTTACAGTTCAGATTTCTGGTATTAAGAAAAATGGATTTTTGGGTTATTTCAGAAGTTTAGTCCCAAAAGGAATTCCTGTTTTTATTATTCCGATTATGATTGTTGTTGAATTTATTGGACTTTTCACAAAGCCATTTGCATTGTTAATGAGGTTATTTGCGAATATTACAGCAGGTTCTATTATTGTTTTATCACTTATAGGGCTAATTTTTATTATGCATGTTGCTGGTATTATTATTGCAGTTCCTTTTTCATTATTTATTAATTTATTAGAAATTCTTGTTGCTATACTACAGGCATATATATTCACGATGTTATCTTGTATCTTTATTAGTATTGCAATTCATCCTGAACATTAACAAACATTATTTATAAAAAAAAATAAAGGAGAAAAATTAATTATGGAATTAGCTTATTTTGCAGCAGGAATCGGCGCCGGATTGGTTGTTATTGGTGCCGGTTATGGTATTGGAAAAATTGCTACCGCTGCTATGGAAGCAAGCGGTAGAAATCCCGAGGTTTTAGGCGACATTAGGATGTCAATGATTATTGCAGCAGCTTTAATTGAAGGTGTGGCTCTTTTTGGACTTGTTGTTTGTATTTTATTAGCTGTTAAAAGTTAAGTTAATCTTTTAAATATTGGTTATGATATCTTTTATAATCAGTTCGTTGATTATTCTTTTTAGTCCCGATGGTGGACATGAAAATCCTTCTTTACTCTCCGTAAATCCGGGTCTGATTATATGGACTATAATAATTTTTATATTATTGTTATTCCTCTTGAGAAAAATAGCATGGAAACCTTTAATTACTGCATTGAATAACAGGGAACTTACTATTAAAAATTCGCTTGAGTATGCAGAAAAATTGAAAGCTGAAACAGAAAAAATAAAAGAGGAAAATGATAAGATAATTGAGGAGGCTAAGATTCAGGCGAAGAAGATTATTTCACAAAGTAAAGAAGCTGCTGAGAGAGTAAAACAGGAAATTATCAGTAAAGCTAATCTTGAATCTCAGAAAATTATTATGAAAGCTAAAGAGGAAATTGAACTACAACGGGAAACTATGATTGAGGAGTTGAAACAGGATATAATCTTTATTGCTATCAAAGCAGCAGAGAAAATTATTGAAAATAATTTGAATGAAAAAAAGCATTCAAAACTTATTGAGGAGTTTATTTCTAAATTACCGAAAAATTAATATTTCTAATGGTTGATAAAGTTGCAAAAAGGTATGCCGTTTCTTTTTTTAGAGCTGTTGAAAATCTAAAAGACTTTCAAAGTATATCAACTCAAATGGAATATCTTTTGAAATTAATTGTTGAAAATAAACAACTCAATATGTTTCTGAAAAGCCCTGTTATTACCAAAGAAAAAAAACTTAAAGTTATTAAGGAATTATTTGAAAAAAGGTTGAATAACGTTTTATACAATTTCCTGACTATATTGATACAGAATAACAGAGAAAATTTATTGAAAGGGATTATATTGGAATTTTTCAATCTTAAAGATATTAAGGAAAACATATTAAGAATTAAAATTTATTCTGCTATAGAATTGAAGACAAAGGAAAAGAATTACATAATCAGGGAAATCGAGAAGTATACCAATAAGAAAATATTTGCAGATTTTTATGTTGATAATGATTTAATAGGTGGAATAGTAGTTATGATGAAGGACCGCGTCCTTGATGGAAGTGTTAAGAGGCAACTTGAATTGATGACACTTAAATTAAATGAAAATACTTTAATTAATGTTAAGTATCAGGAGTAAATTATGGCTGAATTAAAATCCGGCGAAGTTACAGCTGTACTATTAAAACAACTTACAGGTTTCGAGAAGAAAGTTGATTTGTATGAGGTAGGAACAGTTTTGAGTGTTGGTGATGATGTTGCAAGAATTTACGGGGTTGAAAAATGTAAGGCGAGTGAGCTGATTGAATTCCCTCATGGGGTTTTTGGAATTGCGATGAACCTTGAAGAAGATAATGTTGGTTGTATTTTATTCGGAGAATCTTATCTTGTTAAGGAAGGTGATCAGGTTAGAAGAACCGGAAGAATTGCATCAATACCTGTTGGAGAAAGTCTTTTAGGTAGAGTTGTAAATCCGCTTGGTTTACCTTTAGATGGTAAAGGAAATATAAAAACGGATAAATTTCTACCTATCGAAAGAAAAGCACTTGGTGTGATTCAGAGACAACCTGTTAAAGAACCTTTACAAACTGGTTTAAAAGCTATTGATTCAATGATTCCTATAGGAAGAGGGCAACGTGAATTAATTATCGGTGATAGACAAACAGGAAAAACTGCAATTGCGATAGATACAATTATAAATCAAAAGGGAAAAGATGTTTATTGTATTTATGTTGCCATAGGACAAAAAGGCTCAACCGTAGCACAGGTAGTAAAGAACCTGCAGGATGCTAATGCAATGGAATATACAACTGTAATTTCAGCTACGGCTTCTGACCCTGCACCTCTTCTTTTCATTGCTCCCTATTCTGGAGCTACTATGGGTGAATATTATAGAGATAATGGTAAACACGCACTTGTAATTTATGATGATTTAACAAAACATGCTGCTGCTTACAGAGAAATATCACTTTTACTTAGAAGACCGCCGGGAAGAGAAGCATATCCGGGAGATGTGTTTTATTTACATTCAAGACTTCTCGAGAGAGCATCGAAATTATCGGATGAACTTGGCGGAGGTTCATTAACTGCCTTACCTGTAATTGAAACTAAAGAAGGCGATGTATCTGCATATATACCTACAAATGTTATTTCAATAACTGATGGTCAGATATATTTGGAATCTAATTTATTCAATGCCGGCGTACGACCTGCAATTAATGTAGGAATTTCTGTTTCAAGGGTTGGCGGTAATGCACAGATAAAAGCAATGAAAAAAATTGCAAGTTCCTTGCGCCTTGATTTAGCACAATACAGAGAATTAGAAGCATTTGCTAAATTTGGTTCAGATTTAGATAAAGCAACATTACAACAGCTTAGGCGTGGGGAGAGATTAGTTGAAATTCTGAAACAGAAACAATATTCCCCAATGGAAGTGGAGAAACAAGTACTTGTTATTTATGCTGCTACAAAAGGATATCTCGATTCTTTACCCGTTGATAGTATTAAAACATATGAAATTGAATTACTTTCGGAAGCAGAAAGTATGCACAGTGATATTTTGAAAGACATTGCTCTAAAAAAAGATTTAGATGATGACTTAATTTCTCGACTTGATAAGTTTTTAAAAGAATTTACAGAGCGATTTAAGTCAAAAATAATTAAATAATATATATTATGACTACAAAACCATCATCAGAAATAAATTATTTAAGTGAGGATACAGTACTTAAAAAGTTATATTTAGCAATTGATGAATTAATAGATGTTTTACCAGTGAAAAATGAAAGGATCAGATTTGTATATTATCTTAATTTGTATTTCGAAAATAAAATTAGTACGCTGAGAGAAGCGATAGAACTTTTCAAACCATTACATTGTAAAGTTGATTATGATGAATTGGAACAAATTGTAAAGAAGAAGTTTGAAGAAAAAAACATTATCAAATAATCATTGGCTACTTTAAAAGAAATAAGGACAAGAATATTCGCTGTTAAAAGCATTCAGAAGATTACTAAAGCAATGAAGATGGTTGCTGTTGCTAAATTAAGAAAAGCCCAGGATAGAATTTTATCTTTAAGACCCTATGCTAATAAATTAGATGAATTATTTTCTCATGTGATTAATGCCGTAGAGAATGTTTCACATCCTCTGATGATAGAGAGAGAAGTTAAAAAAGAACTTGTCATTGTTGTTACTTCAGACAGAGGGCTTTGTGGAGCTTTCAATACTAACATTTTAAAATTTTCTAAGAACTATTTAGACAATTTAAAAACAAATTATGATTTATTATTGATTGGTAAAAAAGGTTATGAGTTTTTTATAAAGAGACAGTATCCCGTTATAAAGCAATATATTAATATCTATAATGATAAATTACAAATTGCAGTTGAAGAAATCATTAATTATATAACTGAAAGATATTTAAATAACGAATTGGATAAAGTTAGCATTATATATAATGAATTCAAATCTGTCCTTAAACAAAATGTTGTAATGGAAGCAATATTACCATTCAAGTTTATTAACTCAGAGAACAAAGCAGAGTATCAATACAAAAGCGAATATATTTATGAACCTGATGCAGAGAAGATTTTATATTATATTATTCCAAAACAATTACACATTCAATTTTTGAAAGCACTCTTTGAAGCAAATGCTGCTGAAGAAGGTGCACGAATGACTGCTATGGAAATGGCAACAAATAATGCAGGTGATTTAATTAGAATTTTGAATTTGATGTATAATAGAGCCAGACAGGATTCCATTACAAAGGAATTACTTGAAGTTGTAAGTGGGGCTGAAGCTTTACAAAAAGGTTAAAAAATTGTTTAATAATTATTTCATCCTAAAATATCTTGCTGACTTCTTAAATAATGAAATTAAGGATAGAATAATTATTGATATTTTTTCTCAGGAAAAAAATAAGTTAGTTATATCTCTGAAAAAAAATATTTCAACCGATGATATAAAATTTCTTGAATTTAGTTGTGAAAAAGGTTCAACATATTTGGTTCTTCGAGAAATATTTTATAAAGCAAAAAGAAATTATGCTCAATTGTTTGAATATCTTTATGGTTCTTCAATTGATTCGGTTATGCTTTATAAATATGACAGGGTTATTTCAATAAAGCTCAATAATAAATACAACTTAAATTTTTTCTTTATCACTGGCAAACAGAATCTAATTATTGACAGTGGTGAAATCATTCATGATAGTTTTAAACTATCTGATGATTTAAAAAATAATACTTTGGATTCCCTTTTAGAGAGAAAGACAAAGCAGACAAATGAAAAAGAAGTTGTTACTATTCAGGATTATATAAAAAGTCATTATTATCATTACGGCCCCATTATTTTAGAAGAAGTATTATATAATTTAAATCTTAATGGAAATGAAATTTTAACATTGGATATTAAATCTGAAATTGATAAGGAATTCAATATTATACTGCATTCTATAGAGAACCCAAGTTTTATATTGTATAAAGTAAAAACCGAATATATTCCATCATTAGTTAAACTGAATAGTTTGAATGAATATGAATATATAGAATATAGTAATATTAATTCTATGTTAGCTGAATACATAAGCCACTATATTAGGAATAAAAAAACTGAAGAAATAAAAAAAGATGTTTTAAAAACAATTGAGAAAAAAGAAAAATCGTTAATTAGTAAAATTCAAAGTATAAAAAAACAGATTGAAAATAATCAGGATTTCGGACACTTTTTAGAGTATGGTAACATTATTATTTGCAACAAAGAATTTATTGATAAAGGACAACAATTATTCGTTTATAATAATTATAAAATTCCTTTGGATAAGAAACTTAATGCGGTTCAAAATGCTAATAAGTATTTTGATAAATATAAGAAAGCAAAGAAAAATATAGATGATTTAAAAAATAAACTTATCAAATTTGAAAAAATGCTTGATGAATTATTAAATGAAAAAGATAAAATTTTAAATATCACAGATTATAAGATCATCAAGGAAATGAATACCGGTATTGTTAAAGATAAGGAAAACCCGGATTTAAAGTTGTTCAGGATATTTAAATTTGATGAAAATTTCGAAGTATGGGTTGGTAAAAATTCATTAGCCAATGATTTATTAACGACAAAATATTCTTCTCAAAATGATTTATGGTTTCATATAAGAGATTATCCGGGTTCTCATACTGTATTAAAGAAAAAAAATAAAAAATTGGACTTCCCCAAAAGTTATATTTCCAGAGCTGCTTCTATTGCTGCTTATTATAGCAAAGCAAAAAATGCGGGTAATGTTGCAGTTGCATATTGTGAAAGAAAATATATTAAGAAGAGAAAAGGTATGAAAGAAGGAACTGTAATAATGCAAAAGGAAAAAGTAATTTATGTTAGACCTGAAATTCCTGAGGAAATCTAAAAATTTCTTTCCATTTCATTTAATTTATCCTGAATTCTTTTCTTGTTCACATTCTCATTCTGGAGTAATATATTATATGCTTCAAATGCTTCTTTGAAAAATCCTTGTTTTGATAACAAGTCTGCTAATGTTTCGGTAACTATTTTTATTTTTGATAAAAATGAAGAATAACCTTCTGTCTGTTTCCTGATGTCACCTTCGGATATCGCTGCCTTGGGCTTTATGGGTTTAGATATATTAAAATTAAATTCTTTAAAATTTTTTTTAAACGATTCAAATTTATCTTTATCTATAATATTGTCTAAATTCCTTGTAATCATAGCTTCGATAATTTCCTGAATATCTTTTTTTCTCTCTTTTTCTGATGATAAACTCATAAATTTATTAGAATATTGCCTGTATTCAGGGGCAGTATTAATTTTATTTGAATAATATATTTTTTCCTGTTTGTTGTACTTTTTTAAGTCATTAATTTTATTCCTTAAATTTTTTAAAACTTCATTCTCCGGGAATCTTTCTTCTAATTCCGTTAGTATCGGTTCTGCTTCACTTGTATATTCAAGTTTTAAAAGTGCTTTTAGCAGTATGAGTTTAGCTGTGTAAAATTCAGGATAAATTTTTAATCCTATATTGCAAATATTGATGCATTCTTCATATTGACCATCGTGATAATACAAATTTGCCAATTTTAAAAATAATGGTGAAAAATAATTCTTATTAACTTTTTCCTTTATACTTTCTATGTATGAGTTTAAGTTAATCATCATATTTAATGTTGTTCTTCTTTAGATTTCTATTGTATAGCACAACTTGTTTTATTGATAAAAATGAAACCAATCCAAAACCAACTGAAAACATTAACTGAAAAGGTATTATAGCAACCTGCGCATGTATAATAGCAATTATTACACCAACAAAACAATATATGGAAAGAATTAATTCTATAAAAGTAAGAAATGAAATTTTCTTAGGTAGATATTTTTTATTAATGATAGTATCATTTTTACTAACAATCCGATACTTTGGTGTTCTGACAAATTCACTTTTTTTATTAATTAAACCTTCTATTACTGCTTTCGTATTATTTAATGACAGTCCCATACTACCTGCAAGGAAAAGTGGGAAATAAAAAATTCTTTCTTGCCAATCGAAATAAACATCTTTCTGTGAGTATAAGTAAAACATAAAAGAACTTATAAATGCAAAAGTAAAAAATGACATTAATTTGAATACTTCTTCATATTGATTATTTATTTTTATCAATAAAACAGGGAGATTCAGGATAGCAGCAAGTAATATAAAAGGATAAGCAAAATTACTGCATAAATGAATAAAGGATTGAAATTTCATCTTAAGTGGCAGGTCAGATTTTACAACTTGCGGAAAAATCTTCTTTGCAGTTTCTATTGCTCCTTTTGTCCATCTGAATTGCTGAGATTTGAGCGAATTAATTTCTGATGGTAATTCTGCTGGAGAAGTAAAATTCATTAGATATTTTAATTTCCATCCCTTCATTTGAGCTCTGTAAGATAAATCAAGATCTTCTGTTAGGGTATCTGACTGCCAGTTACCAGCATCAAAGATTGCTTCCTTTCTCCAGATACCACCAGTTCCGTTGAAATTAATAAAAAATCCTGCTCTGTTTCTTACAGCTTGTTCAATTACAAAATGACCATCTAAAGCAATCGCTTCTGTTTTTGTTATCATCGAATAGTCTCTGTTTATATGTTCCCATCTCGTTTGAACGAGTGCAATTTTAGGGTCTTTATAAAAGTATGGTAAAGTTCTCTTAAGGAATTTTTTTCTTGGAATAAAATCAGCATCGAAAATAGCAATGAACTCTCCTTTTGCAGTCTTTAATCCTTCTTTTAAAGCACCGGCTTTATATCCTTCTCTGTGAGTGCGATGTATATGTTTTATATCATATCCTTTATCAATATATTGTTTTATATGATTTCTGATAATTTCTGTTGTTTCATCGGTTGAATCGTCTAAAATTTGAATTTCAAGTTTATCTTTTGGATAATCTATCCTTACGACAGCATCAATCAGTCTTGTTATAACATATTTTTCATTATATAAAGGTAATTGTATAGTGACCAATGGATACTCTTTTAATTCAAGTTCAGATTCGCATAAATCCTTTTTCCGTATGTGATATGTTTTAAAATAATAATAAATCATTATAAATCCATGTGAAGCAAATATGAATAATATCGATAAAGATACTATATATAAAATTAAAAATACTTTTTCCATTCTTTATAAATTAGTTACCAATTAGAAGTAATATTTATAATAATATCTTCACAAATTTTTTCCATTGCAATTAAAATGCCGTTTTTCCTGTTTGAAAAACCACTACCGGAAGAATCATATTCTCCCCAGTTCTCATAATTTGTTTCGGATATTAACTTTTGGTTCCTTAAGTTCTCAAATCTGATTTTCACATTAATTACAATTTTTCTCTTTGTAACATTTTCATTGCCGGATATAACAAGGGGTTCGTCTCTAACAGAAACAATAGTTCCTAAAATAATTCCATCAGCGACATTTCTATCAGCAAGGATGTAAGTATTATCGTCAATAACCTTCTTTTTTAGAGATTCAGTAAAATTTTCTTTTAATCCGGCTTCTGAAAAACCACTTTCATCGTTAAATATGGGAATAGCAATTGATTTAATACCTTCCGGTGGAGTCCTACCTCTGAAAGTATATATTCCACAACCATTGATTAGTAAAGTAATTAGTATAATCAATAATTTACTGCTTCTTAATACCATAATTTTTTATCTTTCTGTAAATATTTCGTGGTGTTTGATTCAATATCTTTGATACTTTTGCTACATTAAAATTATTGTTCTTCAGCAAATATGTAAGTACTTCTTTCTCTATTTTTTCCATTGTCATCTGATTCATTTTATCTTTTTGAATATAAAAATCATTGTTAATATCGTATGTCTGAGGTGTTGTATTAAATTTTATTTCATTTATTAAATTTTTAATATCAATTATATCCGCTTTTAATTCTATTAAAGCTCTTAAAATTAAATCTTTATCTGTGATGCTATCTATTTGTTGAATTTTTATCGCAGGTAATCGTCTGTTCTCTATTGTTTCCTGTTTTAAATGTTTCTTAACATCTTCAATATTAATTTTTTTATCCGGATTTAATACAATAATACTCTCTACAAAATTTTTCAATTCTCTTGCATTACCATACCAGACATAGTTTATTAAATATTCCATCGCATCTTCATCAATCCCGGAAAATTTAATATTATTTTCTCTACAAAAGGAATCAACAAAATAATCGAATAAAATCTTTATATCTCCTTTTCTTTCCCTTAAAGGAGGTATATGAAGATTAACCGATTTTAGTCTATAATATAAATCTTCCCTAAAATTGCCATTGAATACTTCTTTACTTAAATCTCTGTTCGTTGCAGCAAGAACTCGTACATCTACTTTAATATTCTCATACCCACCAACCCTCATAAATTCACCTGTTTCCAGGACTCTTAAAATTTTTACCTGAGTTGAAAGTGGCATTTCGCCAATTTCATCAAGAAAAATTGTACCTTTATCAGCAAGTTCAAAGTATCCTTTTCTTGTTTCTATTGCCCCTGTAAAGGCTCCTTTTTGATGTCCAAATAGTTCACTTTCTATTATCCCCTCTGGTATTGCTCCACAATTTACTTTTATTAATGGTTTATTTTTTCTCTTACTGTAATAGTGAATTGCATTTGCTACTATCTCTTTCCCAGTCCCGCTTTCTCCTGTAATTAATATACTAATATTTGAAGGGGCAACTTGTTTTATTGTCTCATTTAATTCCTTAATCTGAACAGAATTTCCTAATAATAAATTACTCATTTTTAAATATTTACAAATATAACATTATTAATTTCTGAATTAAAGATAAATTAAAAATAGGTTTTTAACATATTTTTCTGCTGTTAAATTATAATAAAGCATATTTAATTATAAATAATTATAAGTAATTCTTTCCCTTTTTATGTATGTATTAATTAGTTAATTTTGAATAATTTATTAATTTTAAAAAATTGTCAAAAAGCAAACAAAAACAGGGCAAAGCAAAACAAGTAGTTATTAATAATTTTATTGATGACACACTTGGTAAATATTTTTGGCTAATTATTCCAATTCTTACTGCTGTTTATTTTATTTCAAGCAGATTTTCTGTAGGTTTTTATCAGGATGATGAAATTAGCCAATATATCAATATGATTGACTTTTGGGTTAACCCATCAGTGATTTTAGGTAATGCTCCAAAACCAGGCTGGAAAATATTTATGGTTTTACCTGCTCTTGTTAGTTATGATTTCGTGTTAATTTTTAACTCTTTCATTGCTTCTTTAACTGTTTTTATGACTTATAAAATGCTTAAGGTATATCAACTAAAAAATGCTTTAATTGGAACTTTACTACTTGCAGTTCAACCATTGTATTTTGATTTGTCTTTCAGGTCTTATCCCGAAATCTTTACTGCTTTGACTTTTGCATTTTTCTTTATTGCTTTAAAAAAAGAGAAATATTTTTTATGTGCATTAATTGCTGGTTATATTTATACTGTAAGACAAGAAATTGCAATACTCCTTGTAATTTTGTTCTTTTACTTTTTATATAAAAAGAAATATTTAGCAATTATCGGTCTTGCTATTGCTCCATTAATATACAACATTCTCGGTTATTTGAAAACAGGCGACCCCATTTATGTAATTTCAGAGATGTTTAAAGTTGCAGGTCTTGAATATAGAACGCAGGGACCACTACATTATTTTAAGTTTTATATTTTCATAATCGGACCTATTTCTCTAACTTTATTCCTGAATGGATTCTTTAGCTTTACTGTAATGGGGCGAAGATATAAAACCTTTTTGCTTGAAAATTTTTGGTTTTACGCAGTTTTTTTAATCGTTTTTATTTCCCAGATATTGACCACGCTTGGAAGCGGACCAAATCCTGGGAACTGGAGATATCTTTTACATCTTTCACCTATATGTATTTATTTTGCCGTTATAGGTTTAAATAATATTGCGGATAGCAAATATCGTATATATAGTTATGTTGTTCCTGCTATTCTGCTTTTCTTAACGCTTTTATTCCTTTCAAAAGTTTCTGACGGGTATGTTTTCAAGGAACCCCCACAACAGGATTTTACAAAAGCTGTATTCATATTATTATATTTTATAATTATCTCAATATTTTCCTATAAAAAGGATGTAAATTATTTAGGTAAAGTTTCTATATTGCTTTTTCTTGTCTCTGTATTATATTTGATTGTTGATTTTAAACCAAAACAACTTTCACAGGAAAATCTCACAATGCAGAAGTCTGCTGAGTTTATTTCTGGAATTAATATACCTGAAGATTCAAAAATTTTTACAAATCATTTTCTCGTAAGATTTTTCTATAAAAATTACAGAGTTAATCCTTTAAAATTTTATCCAATTTACTCGAATAGATATTTTAATAAAGATACAACTTTATTTTACATTGAAAATGCACCACCTGGCTCAATAGTGGTTTGGGAACCTCATTATAGTTTTAGAATTTATAATAAAGATACAGTTGGTATTGAAGAAAAAGTTATTCTGACTGATACTGTAAGATTTCAGTTATTGCAACAGATAATTTCTCCTGATAAAAAATCGTTTTATACATATATTTTCCAAAAAAAATAAAATTGAAAAGAAAAAATAAAAAATGCATAATATTTGGTGGCGGTGGTTTCATTGGGTCAAACCTTGCTGAAGATTTGCTTGCAAAAGGGTATTTTGTAACTGTTTTTGATAAATTATATTTCAATAAGTTTAATTTAAAAGATTTTATTAACGATATTGAGATTATAGAAGGGGACTTCTTTAATAAAAACGATGTCAGAAAGGCTTTATTAGATAAGGACATCGTTATACATCTTGTTAGTTCTACCGTTCCTGAAAATTCTAACCAAAACCCTATTTATGATATTGAAACGAATTTAGTCTCATCGGTAAATTTATTTAATGAGTGTGTAAATAACAATGTTTCAAAATTAATTTTCATTTCTTCTGGTGGAACAGTGTATGGAATTCCTGAAAAAATCCCTATCCGTGAAAGTTATTATGGACATCCAATATGTTCCTATGGAATTGTTAAGAAAGCAATTGAAGATTATCTCTTTATGTATAACAAATTATACGGACTGGATTTTTTTATTTTTAGATTATCCAACCCTTACGGAATTAAACAAAATCCTAAAGTATCGCAGGGCGTGATTCCGGTTTTTCTTTATAAAACAATGAGAAGAGAGAAGATTGAAGTATGGGGAGATGGAACAGTTGTAAGGGATTTCATTTACATTAAAGATGCCGTTGAGTGTATTGTGAAATCATTAGAAAAAAAATCTGCTCAAAAAGTTTTTAATTTAGGTTCAGGAATTGGGCATTCGATAAACGAAATATTAAAAGTAATTGAGTCAGTTACAAAAATTAAACCCGACGTAAATTATTTGCCGTCAAGGAAAATTGATGTACCTGTTAATATTTTGGATTCTTCTTTAGCAAGGAGAATTTTTAAATGGAAATCAAAAACAACACTTAAAGAAGGTATTAATTATTTATATAAATACTTTTCGAAAAATCTTAAAATATATGATAAATAATTCGGAAATTACGCTGTCTGTTTTTTTCCCAGCATATTATGATGAAAAAAATATTGAGAAAGTTGTAACGAAAGCAATCGAGGTACTTGAAGAACTCAAATTGAAAGATTATGAAATTATTATTATTGAAGATGGTAGCCCTGATAAAACAGGTGAGGTTGCTGATGAATTAGCAAAAAAATATCCTAAAGTTAGAGTAATACACCATGAAAAAAATATGGGATATGGTTATACATTAAGAGATGGTTTTCTTAATGCTAAAATGGATTATGTTTTTTATACTGATGGTGATAATCAATTCGACCTTACTGAACTAAAGAAATTCGTCGCTTTAATACCATTTAGTGATATGGTAGTTGGTTTTAGAAAAACCAAACAATATTCATTTTATAGGAGATTAACTTCATTATTTTATAACTATTTGTTAAAGATTCTTTTTGAAGTAAGATATTGGGATATAGATTGTGCTTTTAAATTATTTAAAAGGGAGATTTTTGAAAAAATAAAAATAGAATCGGTAGATGCATTTATTGATGCAGAAATTATGATAAAAGCTCATTTACTTGGCTATACTTCTACTGAGGTTGGAGTAAGACATCTTCCGCGTTTAGATGGTATTTCAACCGGAGCCAGACCTTCGGTTATTATTAGAACTATTATTGAAGCGTTGAAATATTGGAAAGAATATAAAAAAGAAATAAAAAAATATAAGGAAAGATTTAAGTCCTCAATGAGTTGTTAAGACAATGTTTTGCGAAAGTTTTTATTCTATTTTTACAATTTTTAATCTGAAAGAATTTCCCATCACTGTAATAACATCACTAAAAGCCATTAACATAGACGCCATAATAGGAGAGATAATAATACCGTAAGGAGAAAGAATGCCTGCTGCTATTGGAATTGAAATTATATTATAGAAAAACGCCCAGAAAATGTTTTGTTTTATAATTTTTACGGTATGCTTTGATATGTTTAGCGCTTTTATTAAATTTTTTAATTCTCCTTTTAGTAAGACTATTTCCGAATTGTCAACTACAATATCTGTATTGGTACCTACTGCTATACTTACATTCGCTCTTGCAAGGGAAGGGGTATCATTAATCCCATCACCAATCATAGCTACATATTGACCTTCTTTTTGTAAGTTTGCCACAATTCTTTCTTTGTCCTCCGGTAGTGCTTTATAAAAGTAATTTTTTATTCCTAAATTTGTTGCGATTTCTTTTGTAGCAGATTCTTCATCTCCACTGATTAAATATAAATCTATATTTCTTTCTTTCAATTTTTCTATTATTTCATCAGAGTCTGTTCTTTGTAAATCTGTAAATTCAATTATTCCTACTGCTTTATTGTCGATTCCTATAAATAACGATTTATTATTGATGTGTTTCGGTACAGGAATATGGAAATTTTTAAGCATTCTTGAATTTCCTATAACAACGTGCTTTTTATTTACATTTCCTGTTATACCCATACCGTGATGATTAACAACATTTTCTACTTCTGTGTATGGTTTGATATTTTTATTTTCACAATATTTATTAAATGATTGAGCAATTGGGTGATTTGAGTATTTTTCAAGGCTATATGAATATCTTAGTAATTCATTTGTTCCAAAGTTATTTAATGGGACAATAGATTTAATATTCATCATACCAGTAGTTAGTGTGCCAGTCTTGTCAAAACAAATAGTATTAACCTTAGTTAATTTTTCTATGGCTTCTATATTGTTGAAAAGTATTCCGTTTTCGACTGCCCTCCCAAGTCCGATAACAACTGCCATTGGTGAAGCTAATCCAAGAGCACAAGGACAGGCTATTATTAATACAGAAACAGCATAAAGTAAAGATTTGTCAAATGGTTCATTAATAATGAAATTCCAGATTAAAAAAGTTAAAATCGCAATTATAATCACTAAAGGTACAAAAATAGCGGATATTTTATCTGCAAGTCTTTGTATTTTCGGTTTTGAAAGAGATGCTTCTTTTACAAGATTAATAATTTTAGATAATGTTGTATCTTCGCCTACTTTTTCCGCAGAAATTTTTACAGCTCCATTTATTAACATAGTTCCACTGATAAGATAATCACCCTCAATTTTTTCGTAATTCATACTTTCTCCTGTTACCGTGCTTTCATCAACAACACATTGTCCTTCAATTATAAAACCATCGACAGGAATTTTCTCTCCTGCCCTAATTATAACCATATCATTAACTTTTACTTTTCTATATGGTATTTGTACCTCAACGCCATTCCTTATTACATTTACAAATTTTGAACGTAGTCCTTTAAGTTTATTTATAGAAGTGTAAGTTCTTATTTTTAATTTAGCTTCCAGATAATTCCCTATTAGAATAAAAGTTATAATCATCGAAGAAGTTTCGAAATATACTTCGTGATTATTTTCAAATAAAGAGATTTTTAGGTTAAATATGTGATTTATGGAAATTATTAAACTGTATATGTAAGAAGATAAAGTACCTAAACTTACAAGAGTATCCATATTGGAAGTTCTGTTCTTTAAAGCATTGTATGCTCCTACTAAAAATTTATTTCCGCACCAAAATATTACAATGGTACTTAAAACAATTAAAACTAAATAAAGATTATTTTGATTAATATTATTTAAAAAATCAAGAAAATTGAAGTGATGTTTCATTGAGATAGTAATAATAACAATACTTAATATCACAGAAAACAAAATCTTTGTTCTTTGTAATTTTAAAGCTTTATATTTCTTTTCTTCATTTTCTTCACTTTCCTCTTCAAGTGGAGTATATCCGAGTTTCTTTATGTTTTCCTTAATTAACTGCAGAGAAATTTTCTTTGGATTGAATTCAATGGTTGCGGTTTCAGAATTAAAATTTATAGAAACTGATTTAATCCCGTCAATTTTACTTAAAAAAGTTTCTATACTTTTAGCGCAATTTACGCAACTCATTCCGATTATATCCAGTTCTGTTTTTTTATATTCTTTATTTTCCATGTTTTATTATATAATCAGCAATTACAGCAGCTCTTTTATTCTCTAAAACATTATGAACCCGAATAATGTTCACTCCATTTAAGATTGCGATAACATTTGCAGCAATCGTCCCAGGCAATCTTTCTTTTACAGGAGTAGGAATTATTTTATCAATAAAGCTTTTATTTGATAAACCAATAAGAAGGGGATAACCCAAACTCTTAAATTCTGATAATTCAGTTAATAATTTAATGTTATGTCCCAATGTTTTTCCAAAACCAATTCCGATATCTAAAATTATTTGTTTAATTCCTGAGTCCTCCGCTGTTTTCTTTGAGTTTTCAAGAAAATCATATACTTCTTTTACAACATTTTCATATTGCGGATTTATCTGCATGTTAGAAGGAGTTCCTTTTATATGCATAAGAATGCATGATTTGTTATATTTTGAGACAACGCCGGGAAGGTTTTTATCAAAGGTAAAACCACTTATATCATTTACAATTTCTGCACCTGCTTTGAATGCTTCTTCTACTACTTCACTTTTATATGAGTCAATTGAAATTGGAATTTTTATTTTTTGGGATAATTGTTCTATTACGGGGATTACCCTTTCTAATTCTTCATTAGTAGGAATTTTTTCTGCTCCCGGTCTTGTAGATTCTCCTCCGATATCTATGAAATCGGCACCTTCTTTTTCCATTCTGATTGCATCATCAATGATATTTCCCAAATCGGGTTTACTTTCTCTGAAGTATTTTCCACCATCAGAAAAAGAATCAGGGGTTACATTTATTATTCCCATTATAAATGTCCGTTCAGAGAAATTATATTCTAAATCTCTAAATTTATATTTCATAGTTTTTGTTTTATAGGATTAACTTACCTCAGCTCCGTCATCGATTGGTTTGTCGGTTGTTATTAAAACTAATTTGTTATTGATTTTTGCAGCGAGAAGCATTCCTTCTGATTCAATACCCATTATTTTTGTTTTTCTCATATTAGCAACAACGACAATAGCTTTACCTATCATTTCATCTGGGGTATAATGTTCAGCAATACCTGCTACAATTTGCCTTTCGTCCTCACCTATTTTAATTTTTAACTTTAAAAGTTTTTTACTGTTCGGAACTTTTTCACAGGTAATAACTTTGGCTATTTTTAAATTCAATTTCTGGAAATCTGCTATTGTGATCTCTTCTTCCATTTTATTCTCTGATGATTTATTTATGTTTTCTATTTGAGGAAATAGAATTTCATTTGTACCTAATTCTACATTTTCTACAAGGTTAATCTTCCCAATTTTATCCCATGATAATTCAGAATTTTCAACATTTAATATCTTTAGAATTTTTTTGGATGTAAACGGCAATAACGGATATATTGCAATTGCTATTGAATAACAAATATTCAGACAATTATTTATAATATGCTTACATTTCTCAATGTCAGTTTTTATTACATTCCATGGTTCGGAATCATTGAAATACTTATTTGCGATTCTTGCTAAATTCATTGTCTCATTTAATGCATCACGAAATCTGAAGTTTTCATAGCATTCCTCAATAACTTCCGTTTGTTTTTTTATATCTTTTAGTATCTCTAAATCGTTGCTGTTTCTTTCAGGTACTTTATTATTGAATTTATTTTTAGCAAATACTACTGTTCTGTTAATAAAATTTCCAAGTATTCCGGCAAGTTCATTATTATTTTTTGTTTTGAAATCTTCAATACTTAAATCAGAGTCTTTATTCTCTGGTAGATTGGAAGCAACTACATATCTTACTAAATCAGGATTATATTCTTCAACTATATCTTTTACAAGTATTCCATGACCTTTACTTTTTGATAGTTTCCCGCCTTCTAAATTAAGAAATTCATTTGCTGGTATATTTTCCGGTAATACAAAACCTGTATGAGCCATAAGCATTGCAGGAAACACAATTGCGTGAAATATTATATTATCCTTTCCTATAAAGTGAATTAATTTAGTGTTATCATCACACCAATATTCCTTCCATTTTTCAGGTTCACCTTTTTTAATAAACAATTCCTTTGTTGCTGAAATATATCCGATAGGTGCTTCAAACCATACATAAATAACTTTTCCTTCATATCCTTCCAGAGGGACTTTGACACCCCAGTCAAGATCTCTTGTTATTGCTCTGTCTTTTAATCCTGTCTTGAACCAACCCTCACAATAATTTTTAACATTTGATTTCCAATTAGATTTTTTTGAAATCCATTCTTCTAATTTGGTTTGAAATTTTTCTAACGGGAAATAAAAATTAGATGATTCTTTAATAATTGGAGTATCGCCGGATATTTTTGACTTAGGATTTATTAATTCCAAAGGTGATAAATTACTACCACAAGCTTCACATTGATCGCCCCTTGCTTCTTCATATCCGCATATCGGACAGGTACCTTCAACAAATCTATCAGCAAGAAACTTTTTATCTTTTTCTGAATATAGTTGCTTTTCGGATTTCTTTATAAGTAGTTTTTTGGTATATAAATTGAGAAAAAATTCCTGTGATGTTTTATGATGTATCTCATTTGAAGTTCTTGAATATATGTCGAATTCTATTCCTAAATCCCGAAATGCTTTTTCATTTGCAAAATGATATCTGTCTATAATTTCTTTTGGAGTTACTTTCTCTTTTAATGCGCTTATTTCTATTGCTGTTCCGTGTTCATCGGAACCACATATAAATATTACATCTTCTTTCTTAAGTCTCTTGTATTTTACGTAAATATCTGCAGGTAAATATGCCCCTGCAATGTGTCCCAGATGTATATAACCATTTGCGTATGGTAATGCTGATGTGACTAAATATCTTTTTTTGTTCATTTAGCAATATAACTATAATGTTTTTTTGTATAAATGTAATTAACTTCTACGGAATTATGTACCTATTTATGTGATAATTTATTAATAATTCTTTTATGTTGAGGATACAATTTGATAAGCTCATCTTTTTTCCCAATGATCAAATCGTCGTATTCAAATCCCGGTGAAACTGTACAACCAATTAATGAGTAATAATTTCTTCTTATAGGTTTCATTGCCAACCATTGATTTGCTTTCACTAATATTTGATAAACTTCGTCTTTAAAAACATTCTTACCAAGTTTTTTGATTTCCAGGTTTCCTGTTTGGTCAATTAAATAAATTAACAAAGGGGAACCGTCATAGAAATGAAGTATCTCATCAGAATTCAATTTATGAAAAACAGAAACATCCTTATTTAACAATAAAAAATAAATACTGGTAGAGAATGTTCGGTCACCATTATACCTTTTTGGAAGATGTTTTTTCTTTATTTTTTCACCAGAACGATATATTTCAGAATAATATCCTCCTTCGATATGTTTTTTGAGTTTAAATTTCCTTATAATATATTTTATTTTTTCGTTCATTATTATCAATATTTTATAAACAATTATGTATTTTTAATTTTAAACTTTAAATTCAAATCGTTCTTATTTTTTATTTATTATATTAACAGTCTTGAAAGTTGTTTTATATGGTTTTATCTTGCAATCATAATTAAATGATTATGGAAGAAAATAAAAGAAAAAGTTCTATTCGTGAATTTCCCAAGAATTTTTGGGTAGTTATCATTATGGAGTTTTTTGAGCGTGGCTCTTATTATGGAGTTATGTCTGTTTTGTCTGTGTATCTTGTGCTCGATATTGCGAAAGGTGGACTTGGTTTTTCGAAAGAAAGCGTAGGAGTAATTAAAAGCGTGATTACTCCGCTACTTTATTTATTACCAATTATCTCTGGTGCTATTGGTGATAGATTTGGGTATAAAAAGATTCTAATATTCGCATTTATTACTATGAGTTTAGGATATTTATTAACCGGATTAGTACACAGTTATTTTCTTGTTTTCGGGAGTCTGATTATTATGGTTTTGGGTGCTGGATTTTTTAAACCTTTAATTTCCGGAACTATTGCCAGATCTACAAATGAATCGAATTCTACTCTTGCTTTCGGTATTTATTATTGGTCTATTAACCTTGGGGCTTTCATTTTCCCATTGATTTTAGTTCCTGCTCTGAAAAATATTTCCTGGACTTATATCTTTTTTATGGCTGCAATTGGTACTGGCTGGTTATTGTTCTTAAATATTTTTATGTATAAAGAACCTGAACGACCAAAATCTTCGAAATCTCTTTTAGTTGTTTTGAAAGAAATGATTTTTGTCTTAACAGATTTCAAATTTGTTATTATGATTATAATTTATTCAGGGTTTTGGATTCTTTATTTTCAAATGTTTGATACTGTATTATGGTATTTAACAGAACATATGGATATGTCTCCTGTCGATGAATTCATTAATTCAGTGATTGGTATATTTTATTCAAATTCTAATTGGAAATTTGATGCTGAACATGTTACTGTAATTAACGCTGGAACTATTATTTTGCTGCAAATTTTTGTTTCTAATATAGTAAAAAGAACTAAAGCATTACCAACAATTATTTTCGGTATAGCACTTGGCACTCTCGGAATGGCTATGCTTGCAATATCGAATAGTGCATGGGTATTTATTGCTGGTATGATAGTATTTTCTTTAGGCGAAATGACAGCTCATCCTAAATTTATAAGTTATATCGGTGTTATTGCGCCGGAAGATAAAAAAGCGCTATATTTAGGTTATTCATTTTTATATGGTGTGATTGGCAGTGGTATCGGGGGAATACTGGGAGCAAATGCTTATGTATATTTTGTTAATGAATTAAATAGCCCTTCTTCTTTATGGATAATGTTTAGTTTAATAGGAGTTGCTACAATTATCGGATTAATTTTATATAATACTTTTTTGGCGAAAAAGAGAGGATAACTTAAATTTATGCTCCTTTTTTCACATTGAAAATAAGCAAAAAATACTGTATTTTTAATAGTTTAAATATAAAATTAGAATTTAAAATTTTATATTATGAGTAATAATAATTTTGAGAATTTCAGAATTGTATCTGATATGGTTGATACTCTTACAGATTCAGATATAAGAAAGATTGCAGGATTAATTAACAAAAAAATTAATCAGGGAGAAAAGATTTTTAATTTGACGATTGGTGATTTTAACCCGAAAGTTTTTCCCGTACCGAATGAATATATGAATGAGGTTTTTAATGCTTATAAGGAAAGACATACAAATTATCCACCTATTGTTGGTGAACCTGAATTAAGAAAAACTTTATCTAAATTTATTTCTGATAGAGAGCATCTTGACTATTCTCCTGATGAATTTATTGTAGGAGGTGGAGGAAGACCTTTGATTTTTACATATTTCATTTCTTGTGTTAATTCTGATGAAACAGTTGTTTTTCCGGTTCCATCCTGGAACAATAATTATTATGCCCATATTGTTAAATCCAAAATGGTAATTATTGAAACCAGCCCGGAAAATAATTTTATGCCTCTTGCAGATTCGATTAAACCTTTTATAAAAGATGCTTCTTTAATTGCAATGTGTTCACCTCTTAATCCAACCGGAACTGTTTTACAAAAAGAAGATTTAAATTTGCTCTGTGATTTAATTCTTGAAGAAAATCAAAGGAGAAAGAAAGCAAACATTAAGCCGGTTTATCTGATGTATGACCAGATTTATTGGTTATTAACTTATAAAAATTATAAACATTATAATCCTGTTTCAATAAATCCGGAAATGAGGAAATACACCCTCTTTGTTGATGGAATGTCGAAATACTTTGCTGGTACAGGTTTAAGAGTTGGATGGGGTTTCGCAGATGATGAAGTTATTACCAAAATGAAAGCTTTATTTTCTCATATGGGTGCTTTTCCACCAAAGCCGGAACAGATTGCTGCTTCAAGATTTTTAGCAAATAAAGAATGGGTCGATTCTTATATTGATAATTTTAAACAAGAAGTATCAAAAAGACTATTTAGTTTTTACGAAGGTTTCTTAAAACTAAAATCTAAAGGTTACAAAGTAAATGCTATTGAACCTCAGGCAGCAATATATTTAACTGTACAGTTTGACTTAATCGGGTTAAAGAAACCTGATGGAAAAATTATACAATCAACTGAAGATATCACTAATTATTTAATTGATGATGCAAAAGTTGGATTAGTTCCATTTTCTGCTTTTGGCTCTTATAATAACCCAACCTGGTATAGATTATCTGTTGGTACCTGTACTCACGAAGAAGTATCTGAGATATTATATAACTTAGAGAATTCTTTATCAAAGTTAAGTTAATACAGGGGCTATAGCTCATTTGGTAGAGCACTTCGTTCGCAACGAAGGGGTGACGGGTTCGAATCCCGTTAGCTCCACAATTTAAAATAGCTACTGCAAAATTTAAATGGCTTTTAGACAATTCAATAAATGAATTTTGTATTTCAATCTAAAATAAGGAAGTAAGTTATTTTTTATGCCAAATGAGAAAATAATACCTGTGAACATTGAGGATGAAATGAAATCCTCTTATATTGATTATTCAATGTCGGTAATAGTATCCCGTGCTTTACCCGATGTTCGTGATGGGCTTAAACCCGTACATAGAAGAGTATTATACGGGATGAATGAATTGAATTTAACTCATAACAAACCTTATAAAAAATCTGCTCGTATTGTTGGAGAGGTTCTCGGGAAATATCACCCTCATGGAGATAAAGCTGTTTATGATACTATGGTTAGAATGGTTCAGGATTTTTCTTTGAGATATCCTTTGGTTGACGGGCAGGGAAACTTTGGTTCGATTGATGGTGATTCGCCGGCAGCGATGAGATATACTGAAGCTCGTTTACACAGAATCGCGGAATATTTATTAGCAGACCTTGAAAAAGATACAGTAGATTTTAATCCTAATTTTGATGACACCTTAAAAGAGCCTTCTGTGCTTCCGACTGTAATACCTAATCTTTTAATTAATGGTTCAAATGGTATTGCAGTGGGAATGGCAACTAATATTCCTCCGCATAATTTAAAAGAAGTTGTTGATGGTATTATTTATTACATAAAAAATCCCGATTGCACGATTAAACAATTAATGAAGTATATTACTGCGCCTGATTTTCCGACTGGCGGTATTATTTATGGTTACGAACCAGTAGTTGAAGCATATACAACAGGCAAAGGAAAAATTATTTTACGGGCAAAAGCTTCTATTGAAACTGAAAGAACCGGTAAGCAAAATATCGTTATAACTGAAATTCCATATCAGGTTAATAAAGCAAGTCTTATTGAATCTATTGCAATGCTTGCGCGCGAGAAGAAAATCGATGATATTTCATCTATAAATGATGAAAGTGATAGAGATGGAATGAGAATTGTAATCGGACTTAAAAGAGATGGTAATCCGCACATTGTACTGAATAATTTGTTCAAGCATACACAGATGCAGGTTACTTTTGGGGTGATAAATCTTGCTCTCGTCGATGGAGTTCCCAAAGTGTTAAATCTGAAAGATTTAATTGAACATTTTGTTAAACATAGGTTGGAGGTTATAGTCAGAAGAACAAAGTTTGATTTGAATGCAGCAGAGAAAAGAGCTCATATCCTTGAAGGTTATATTATTGCGCTTGATAATATTGATGAAATTATAAAGTTAATTAAGAAGTCAAAAGATGTTCCGACCGCCAAGGAAAGCCTGATGAAAAGGTTTAAATTATCAGAAATTCAGGCTCAGGCAATACTTGATATGCGATTGCAAAAACTTACCGGATTAGAAAGAAAAAAAGTAGAAGATGAATATAAGGAAGTCTTAAAAACAATTGAGAGACTTAAACGAATATTAGCAAGTGAGGCGCTAAGAAAAGAAATTATAATTGAAGAATTAAAAGATATTAAGGAAAAATTCGGTGATGATAGAAGAACCCAGATAGTTTATGATGTTAAAAAGATGACAGATGAGGAAATGATGAAAGAACTTGTCAAGGAAGAAGATGTTGTAATTACAATATCGAATAAAGGATTCATTAAAAGAATACCTGTCTCATCATATCGGTCACAAGGACGCGGAGGTAAAGGAATTACCGCTGCTTCAACCGGAAATTCTGATGATGATTTCATTGAGCATATGTTTGTTGGTTCTACTCATCAATATATAATGTTCTTTACAGATAAAGGAAAATGTTACTGGTTGAAAGTATATGATATTCCTGAAGGTACAAGAGCATCACGTGGAAAATCAATTTTGAATTTAATTGAAAAGGAAAAAGAAGAAAATATTTCTGCTTTTGTTGTTGTTAAAGATTTTAATGAAGAATTATTTGTTACAATGGTAACTCAGCAAGGCTTGATTAAGAAAACAAGACTTGATGCGTATTCAAATATTCGAAGGAATGGAATTAATGCAATTAACCTGAATGAAGATGATGAACTTGTTGATGTGAAATTAACAAATGGAAAGCAGGAAATTGTAATAGGTACTCATAATGGTCTTGCTATAAGATTTAATGAATCTCAGGTTAGAGAAATGGGTAGAGTAGCTACCGGAGTTAGAGCAATAAAACTCGGGAAAGGTGATTTTGTAATAGGAATGATTGCTGTCGTTAGACCATCCGCCACAATTCTTGTTGTTACGGAAAAGGGATATGGTAAAAGAAGTGAACTTGCTGATTACAGAATCACTAATCGTGGCGGAAAGGGTGTTATCACAGTTAAAGTATCTGAAAAAGTTGGAAAACTAATTTCCATCAAAGAAGTTACTGATTCTGATGATTTAATGATTATAACATCAAGAGGTATTTTAATTCGACAGAAAGTAAAAGATATTCGTGTTATGGGAAGAAATGCACAGGGAGTTAGATTAATAAGAATTGCTGATAATGACAAGATTTCTGCTGTTGCAAATATTGTGGAAAATGGTAATAGTTAAAAGAAATAAATCTTTTATATTATGATTGATTTAAGAAGTGATACAGTTACTAAACCATCAAAACAGTTGCTTGAGTTTATAACCCGGGCAGAATTTGGAGATGATATATTCGGAGAAGACCCTACTGTAAATTTCCTTCAAAAAAAATGTGCAGAACTTACAGGTAAGCAAGCAGCTCTTTTTGTACCAAGTGGTTGTATGGCTAATCAACTTGCGATTAAAGCACATACAAAGCCCGGTGAAGAAGTTATTGTTGAGTTCAATTCACATATTATGAATTATGAAACAGCAGCCCCTTCAATAATTTCAAGAGTTCAACTCTTACCAATAAAAGGGGAACAGGGGATTATGGATGTAAATGAAGTAAAAAAACATATCAGACCAAAGGAATATTATTTTCCCAGAACAAGTTTAATATCAATTGAAAATACTCATAATAGGGCAGGTGGTGTGATTCAACCTATAGACAATATTAAGGAGATTACAGATTTGGCAAGGGAGATGAATATAAAAACTCATCTTGATGGTGCAAGAATTTTCAATGCTTCTGTTGAAACAGGAATTTCTGTAAAGGAGTATGCATCTTACTTTGATTCTATTTCTTTTTGTTTTTCAAAAGGACTCGGGGCACCTGTTGGTTCAATTTTATGTGGTGATTTTGATTTTATACAAATTGCTCACAAATGGAGAAAGATACTCGGTGCTGGAATGAGACAAGTTGGAGTTATTGCTGCTGCTGCGTTATATGCTTTGGATAATAATGTAGAACGATTAAAAGAAGATCATGTTAAAGCAAAATATTTTGCTGAAAAAATCAGCCAGATAAAAGGTATTAATGTTGATTTAAATACTGTTCAAACAAATATTGTAATTTTTTCCACAAGTAAATATAACAAGCAGGATTTTATTATGAAGTTGAAAGAAAAAGGCGTACTTATTTCATCCGGGAGTTATGAATTTTTAAGAGCTGTTTTTCATCTTGATGTGCAAATGTGTGAAGTGCAGGAAGCAATCCATCTTATCAGTGAATTATTTTAAATCTATTTTTTAAGTGGATATAAATAAATTTGAAAAATTTGCAAAAGAGTTAATCGATTGGATTGTAGAATATTATAATAATATTGAAAATTTTCCTGTAAAGTCAAAAGTAAAACCAAGAGAAATCTTTAATAAAATTCCAGATACACCACCTCAAAATTCAGAACCCTTTGAAAAGATATTCAGTGATTTTCAGCAAATTATAATACCCGGTATTACACATTGGCAGAGTCCGAAGTTTTTCGCATATTTCCCTGCAAATACAAGTTTTCCATCTATTTTAGCTGAATTGCTAACATCTGCAATTGCAGCTCAATGTATGAAGTGGGAAACATCTCCTGCAGCGACTGAATTAGAAGAGAAAGTTTTATACTGGTTAAGGGATATGATTGGTTTGCCTGATTATTTTCTCGGAGTGATTCAGGATACTGCATCTACCTCTACTCTTGTTTCAATTTTATCTGCAAGAGAAAGCTTTACTAATTACAGAATAAATGAATCAGGATTTGAGAATAATAAGTTTAGAGTTTATTGTTCAACTGAAACACATTCTTCTATTGAAAAAGCAGTTAAAATCTCAGGAATAGGAAAATCAAATCTGGTAAAAATACCAGTGGATGACAAATACTCAATGATTCCAACACTTCTAAAGGAATCAATGGAAGAAGATTTAGCAAAAGGATATATACCACTTTGTATAATTGCAACTCTTGGAACCACAGGCTCAACCGCAATAGATCCATTAGAAGAGATAGGAAAAATAGCAAAAGAATTTAATCTTTGGTTACACATTGATGCTGCATTTCTTGGCTCGGCTTTAATTTTACCAGAATACAAATGGATTTTAAAAGGAATTGAATATGCTGACAGTTTCGTTTTCAATCCACACAAATGGTTATTCACCAATTTTGATTGTTCTGCATATTTCGTAAAGGATGTTTCTGCACTTGTAAGAACTTTTGAAATAATTCCTGAATATCTTAAAACGAAGTCAGATAAAATTACTAATAATTATTGCGATTGGGGAATTCAGTTAGGAAGGAGATTTCGTGCTTTGAAGTTATGGTTTGTTATCAGAAGCTATGGTGTTAATGGATTAAAAGAAAAACTCCGATACCATATATCATTAGCAAAAAAATTCGTTTCGTTACTTTCTCAAAGTGAGGGATTTGAAATACTTGCGCCCGTAATTGCAAATCTGATTTGTTTTAGATACAAACCGAAAAATATTTCAGATGAAGAGAAGTTAAATTCAATTAATGAATTGCTTCTACATAAAATTAATAACACAGGTAAAATTTATTTATCTCATACAAAACTTAAAGGTAAGTTCACATTAAGAATGGTAATTGGTCAGACGTATGTTTCAGAAAAGCATATTGAAGAAGCATATAATATTATCTTAGAAAATTCAAAACAGATTAATTAAAATTTTTATTAAAAAAAAAGACTACAAGAAATTTATCTTGTAGTCTTTTTATTTTTATACTGAAATATTCTTTTTTACTTAATCAGCATCATTCTTTTCACATCAACAAATCCATTCGATTCAAGTCTGTAGAAATATACTCCACTTGCAAGACTACTTCCATCAAATTCTACCGTGTATCTGCCTGCCATCTTTACTTCATTTACTAAATCTGCTACCTCTCTTCCTAATACATCATATACTTTTAACCTCACTAATCCTTGCTTAGGTATCCCATAACTTATTTTCGTTACAGGATTGAATGGATTTGGATAGTTCTGTGATAACTCATATTTATCAGGTATCTCACTTAGCTTATTCTCTAACCCTGTACTGGGAGTTAATTCAAGACATACATTCGGTAGTAATGGATTGGTTGTGGTTGAAGTTAATGTGTTAATACATCCATTACCTGTACTTAAATCTGCATATTGATGGAATGTCCGCTGCGGTGATACCGATGTTGCCCGTACTGTCGTATTAGATGACCAACTGCTATTGTTGAAACATATCTCTACAAGTAAGTTCGTGCCATTATAGGAGAATGGAGTGGTCAAGTCTATATATTGCCAGCCAGTTCCTGCTGGTAAGTAATTCGATGAGGTAAATACCGTCTGCCAGCTACCTGTGGTTACAAATCCCGTTATTGTCGTTATTGTTGTGTTCTGCATCCTGATCTGGAATCCGCTCATAGATGGTGAACCTATCGCTCCTACATAAAATCCTATCTTCGTGATTGAACCACCGCCAGGTACTCCGATTTCGCTGCCTAAATATAACATATGTGTCTTACTATCCATATAAAATGTATAGAATGGATATCCGACAAGTGTTGTCCCTGTTCCTATACATACATTTACTATATTTATTATCTTGAAATTGTATAATGCTGTCGAATCCATATTGTGACCTGAGGAATTGTCTCTTGCATATATCCTGTAAAATATTGAGTCATTTATGTTAACTTCTGCCTGAGTTGAATTAAATGCTGCTGAATAGTTGTTTCCTCCTACCGGCAATAACTTGAAATGCTTTATCCCTGTTGATGGTGTGTTCTTATACCACCTTACCCAAACTGAGTCTATTCCTATGTTGTCCGTTACATTTGCCGTTACTGTTGCAGGCCATTGTAACTTTGGCCAATTGGGTAGCGGAGTGTGAGTTATTACTGGCTTTACGGTGTCAGGTGATGCAATGAATGAATAGTATGACCCCGGTGCTCCCGCCGGCGCTGTTGCTACCCTGTTAAGTGAATCTACTGTTCTTATATAATATCTGTATGTTCCAGGTCCTGTTAAGGTTATATTACCTGTCCAGTTGTTACCACCTGTATTTGTCATCAGTACGCTATCTGTAAATACTGTTGTGTTTTTTGAAAAATGGAGCTTTGTCTTCGAAGGATTAATCCCTGATCCAGCCGGGATTATTGTTGCATTTACTGCACGTGTTCCTGTTGTTTGTTCTGTGTTGGATAGTGGAGTGTGGGTTATTGATGGACCTAGAGAAATAGGAGCAGTCCATACTTGATAAGCCCCTGTATAATCATCACACCATAATGGATATACAGTATTGCCTGAAGCACAAATACCGATGTAATCACCTTGATATCCTCCGGCTAATCCGGAAATCGGTTTTGGTTTGAACCTATGATCGCTGACAAGAATGTTCGTCCAGGAGTTACCACCATCTACAGAACGTGCAACATATACTTCCGCAGAATCGTTTGTTGATGGGTTTCTGCTGTCATAGAAAATTATATTTACTCCACCATATTGGTCAACGCAAATATTACTAAACCATTGGTCTCTGCCGTTATTAAGTGGGTCATTGTTAATTCTTATTGGTGTGCTCCAGTTTAAGCCACCATCTGTAGATTTTGCAAAACATACATCAGGATCTGTTCCTGCAGGGGCTTGATTCTTTTGCGTCCATGTAACATAAATATGACCATTATATGGACCACCGGTTTTATCGACTGCCATCCATGGAAAGCTATTAACCCTGATATTTGTTGTTTTTAAATAACCTCTGATACCAGTAATTGCAATAGCGTTTTCTTTGGAGTATTGAAAATTAGCACCACCATTTGTTGACTTAGCAAAACCAACATATCTTTCTGTATAAGGAGATGCTGCATCTCTTGTAGCCCATACCATATAAACTTCTCCATTAGGACCTGTATGTATATTTACACCTTGAAAGCGAAATCCTAATGTTGATGTCAAATATTGAGTGTTTCCCCAATTAGCACCACCATTTGTTGAACGATCGAATCGCAATGGCTGATTAGAATTGGAGAAATCTGTAAATGAAAGATATAAATAGTTATAATAAGGACTCGTTGCTTTATCATCGATTGTCATATGATTTTTATCAGCAACACTTGATGAAATTTGTGCTGCAATCACATAAGGAGCCCAGGTTACGCCGTTGTCAGTACTCCATGTCACAACTTGTGTGCTTGACGATGGACCAATTGCATTCATATAAATTTTCCCGTTACTTGAAACAACGACTGATGGGTCTCCACTGTTTACTGATAAACCTGGTAATGTATAATTTCCGGTCCAGTTAACGCCACCATTTGTGGATAAACCGAAGCCTGTTCCATAAAATGATGGACCATAGGAATTCCATCCAGCAATTACTTTATTTTGTACATTTGGATTACAATAGCCGACAACTTCTGATTGCGTTGCTGTGTGTGGATAAGGTCTGAAGTTAGGACCTACAGAAGTTATCCCGAATGGAGAATAAAGTATTACAGGAATATTATTGACTGGTCTTTTTAAATCCAGTGGTATGTATGGTGAAATTTCTTTCACTTCAATTTTTACAGATGTTGCATCATCTGGTATATAGGATTGTCCTGTAAGAATAAGGAATCCTACTATGATAAATCCGAGAATAGATAAGATTTTTTTCATAGCGATTAAGAATTTATTTTTAAAAATAATTATTAAGATTTCAAAGAACTTATATAATTTATTTAAGTATTATAATAATATTATTTTTAAAAAACAATAATCAAAGGTAATAAATTTCAATTTATATAAAAAATTATCTTTTATTAATTAAGCCTCCAGATATAATAATTCAAAATTGAGGCATAACTAACCCATAATAAGTATGGTATAAGTAATATTGAAGATAATTTATTTAGTTTATAAAATAAATAAATAATAATAATTATAATAATCCATAGTATAGTAATTACGAAGAAGGAAAACATCAAAGATTGCCATTTGAAAAATACAAAAGACCAGAGACCGTTTATTACAAGGTGAAAAATAAAAAAATAAAATGCAAACTTGGAATTATTCTTATCAAGACCATCTTTCCATATTAAGAATAATGATATGCCCATAAGTGTATAAAGAATAATCCAGACAGGAGCAAATATATAATTTGGTGGATTGAATGATGGCTTGGTTAGTTCCTGGTACCATGTTGTAACAGATTCTCTTGTTGCAACTCCGGATATAATTCCAATAACTTGGCAAATTGCAATACTGAAAACCAATTTTAAAAACTTACTCATAAAATTAAATATTAATTTTTAATATAAAGTAATTAATTTTAATATCTGAAAATTTATTATATATGTTATTAAAAAAAAAGTTATTATTTGTTATTTTGTAGAAAATTCAACTTAAAGAGAAAATGAAATTATGTTATAAAATAAAGATTATTTTTCTTTCCTTAATATTTTTTACAGAATGTTTTTCTCAGGATTTATCAAGAAAAGAAATTTCTGTTTCTGTAGATGATTTGCCTTATGTATCTAAATATTACAATGATGTGAAATATGGCAAAATGATTATTGATAGTCTGTTATCAGCATTCAGAGAATTCAATATAAAAGCACTTGGTGCAGTAAATACTTCAAAGCTCTATGAACTTGGCAGATTGAATTACAGTAAGCTTATTTTACTTGAAAGATGGCTTGACTCGGGAATGTTAATTGCAAATCATACACATTCACATAAAAACATTTTTACAATAACAGTTCAGGAATATTGTAAAGATGTAATAGAGGGGGAAAGTATTTTGAAAGATTTACTGAAAGACAGAAACCAGAAATTAAAATATTTCAGACATCCATATTTATTAAGAGGTGAAAATAAAGAGAAAGCAGATTCGCTTAGTAATTTTTTAAAAGAAAGGGGATATATAGAAGCACCTGTAACAATAGATAATTATGATTATTTATTTTCTTTAGCATTAGAAAAAGCTTTAATTATGGATAATGATACTCTGATTTCAAGAATTGGATGTGATTATATTAAGTATATGGAAGATGTTCTGAAATATTATGAATCGCAATCAATTGCGTTGTTTGGTTATAACATAAAACACATATTAATCCTGCATGCTAATTTGATTAATGCTTATTTTATAAGGAACTTATTAAATATGTATGTTAAGAATAACTATACTTTTATTTCAATTGATGAAGCATTGACGGATAATTGTTATCAAAGTAAAGATGAGTTTTATAAAAACTCAGGTGTATCATGGTTACATAGATGGGCATGGTCTATGGGTTTTCGAAAAGATTTTTTTGATGGAGAACCTGATATACCCGAATATATAAAAGCATTAATAAAAAATTAATTATGCTTTCTTCCCTGAAAATTCTTGAAAGATGTAATATTTGCCCTCATGAATGTAATATAAACAGAGTAAAAGGTGATTTAGGATTATGTAAATCATCTTTTAAGATTAAAATTTCTTCTTATTTTGCTCACTTTGGTGAAGAACCTGAACTTGTTGGTAAGGGTGGTTCTGGGACAATTTTTTTCTCTGGTTGTAATTTGCTCTGTATTTTTTGTCAAAATTATGAGATTAGTCATCTCAATCAGGGTTATGAAATATCTGTCAGAGAATTAGCAGATATAATGCTTGAACTTCAGCATAGAAAATGCCAGAATATAAATTTTGTTACTCCTACACATTTTACATTTCAGATTATTGATGCTATAAAAATTGCTAAAGCAGAGGGTCTTACATTACCTATAGTATGGAATTCCAACGCTTTCGAGAAAGTTGAAACATTAAAAAAATTAAATGGATTAGTCGATATTTTTATGCCGGATTTAAAGTTTTATAGAAATACTTCTGCTGAAATTCTTACATCTGCAAAAAATTATTTTGATATTGCTTCATTAGCAATATTAGAGATGCATAATCAGGTAGGGGATTTAATTATAGATAAGGGAATAGCAAAGAGGGGATTATTGATCAGACATCTGATTATGCCGGAAAATTATTCTGATTCATTTGAAGTAATAAAATTTATTGCGGAAAAATTAGGCACAAATACTTACCTGAATTTGATGGCTCAATATTATCCTTCTTATAAATCCTATCTTATTCCGGAAATTAACAGAAGAATATATCCTGATGAATATAAAGTTATAGTTGATTATGCAAAATCTATCGGATTCAGGAGACCTTCTTATATATTTAGTTAATCTCTTTTCTTCTTTGGATTTAGTGATTTTAATCTTTGTTTAATTTTTTCCTCACGACCTGAATCTGTCGGCTTATAATAAACTTTGTCTTTTAATTCATCTGGTAAGTATTGTTGCTCTATATAATGCTCATCATAATCGTGCGCATATTTATATTCTTTTCCGTATCCAAGTTCTTCCATCAGTTTAGTAGGAGCATTTCTCAAATGTAATGGTACTTCATAATCAGGGTTCTTTTCAACATCGTTCATTGCATTTTCAATTGCTAAATATGAAGCATTACTTTTTGGACAACTTGCTAAATATGTAGCACATTGTGATAATACTATTCTTGCTTCCGGCATACCTATGTAGTCAACAGCGGTGAATGTACTAACTGCAAGAGTTATTGCATATGGGTCTGCATTTCCTATATCTTCTGATGCAAGAATAATCATTCTTCTTGCAATAAATTTCGGATCTTCACCACCTTTTAACATTCTACCCAACCAATATACAGCAGCATCCGGGTCACTTCCTCTAATACTTTTTATGAATGCAGAAATTATATTATAATGTTCTTCTAAATTTTTATCATATTTAATATATCTGGTCTGGAATACTTCCTTTATAATTTCATTTGTAATAATGTAAGTGTTTTTTTGTTTTGGTTTTGTAATTTTGATGGCAAATTCAAGTGCATTCAATAATTTCCTGGCATCACCACCACACATTCGGATTAAGAATTTATCATCTTCTATTGTTATATTTTTATTTTTAAACAGAATATCTTTTTCAAGAGTATTTTTAAGAATTTTTTTAAAATCTTTATATCTTAATTCTTCAAGTATATATAAGCGACATCTTGATAGAAGGGGAGATATAACTTCAAATGAAGGGTTCTCTGTAGTTGCTCCAATCAAAATGATTATTCCTTTTTCTACACTATGTAATAATGAATCCTGTTGTGCTTTATTAAATCTATGTATTTCGTCTATAAATAATATTGTTTTTTTTCCTTCTCTGTTTCTAAGGAACTTTGCTTTTTCGATTGCATTTCTTACATCTTTTACCCCTGCTGAAACTGATGAGAGTTGTATAAAATTTGTATTAGTTTGTTCAGCAACTAATATTGCAAGGGTTGTTTTCCCAACTCCTGGTGGACCCCATAAAATCATTGATACAGGTTCATTTTTCTCTATCATTAATCTGATTGGTTTATCTTTTCCGATTAAATGTTCCTGTCCTGCAAATTCTTCAAGAGATTTTGGCCTCATTCTTTCAGCAAGAGGTATGTATTTATTAGTTTTTTCTATGTCATTAAATAATTCCAATTTTTTAATCTAATTTTATTGAATGAAATAATTTTATTAATTTACGAACATCTTCAATTCTATGCATAGGAAAATTACCAATTCTGATATGTTTGTTTTTAAAAATGTTATAACCATAGCTGATAACAAATCCATTTCTTGATAAAGTTTTTATTATTTTATCAGATTCAATCTCTGTTTGAAGAGTAATGGTTGTTTTTGATCTGAATTTTTCTTCTTTCACAAATGGTTTGATAAAATTATGTTCATCAAAATAATTATACAACAATTCTGCTTTTTTTTCAGTCTCATTTCTTATTTTATCAATACCATAATTTAACAGAAAATCGGATATTTTTCCTAAAATGTAAATCAATGGAATATTCGGGGTTATTGTGGTTTGATTTTTTAAAAAATTCTCTTTTAATTTTAAAAAGTTATTATACGATCCAATAGATATTCCTGATTTATTTATCTCTTCTGCTTTCTTAATACATTTTTCATTTAAAATCAAAACACCTAATCCGGGTGGCATTCCAAAACCTTTTTGTACTGAAAAAAATGCACAGTCTATATACCGAAAATCAATTTTATAATATGGTACTGCTGTTACTATATCCAGTGCTAAAATAACATCCGGGTTTTTTTGCTTAAATCTTTTTATATCATTAATATTTAACGCAACTCCTGTGCTTGTCTCATTTAAAACAATACACAGCAATTCTGTATTTTCCGGTAGTTTTATATTTTTGAAATCTGTGCCTGTTCCGTAATGAGAAGAAAATTTTTCTGCAGACTTGTTATATTGAACGGATATATTAAAAAATCTTTCAGCAAAAAATCCATTATCATAGTGAAAACTTTTATTTAACACTAAATTTTGTATTATTCTTTCCATACATTCAGTAGCGGAACTTAAGAAAAAGACATTGAAATCTTGTGGTATATTTAGAAGTTTTTTTAAATTATTTACGGTTAAATTAAAAATAGAAGAGAATTCTAAACTTCTGTGTGAGATTGAAAATATTTTCTTTTTTAAAGCTTCCTGATAAATTTTCTTGACTTCTGGGAATAACTCGGTAGGACCAACTGTGAAAAATGTTTTGTTGGGCATATAAAATGCAGGAAAAAATCCTTGATTATTTTCTGTTAATCTTTCTGAGCGGGAGACGGGAGTCGAACCCGCGACGTTCAGCTTGGGAAGCTGACATTCTACCGCTGAATTACTCCCGCAATAAAATCGCACGCCCGACTGGATTCGAACCAGTGACCCACAGCTTAGAAGGCTGTTGCTCTATCCAGCTGAGCTACGGGCGCATTAATTCTGTGTAAAATAAAACTTTTATTTTTTCCTTTCAATATAAAATTCTTTATTGTTTTTCTGTATCCTTTTAAAATGATATTCTCATTCAGATAAAACTGGATAATTTTTCACGAATTTAATTAATTGATTTTATTATTTTTATAAATTACATTGCTTAAAATGTTAAGTTGATTTTTTAAATATCTTTTATTATATTTAGAAGTCAAAATTTAGTTCTTTGAAATATTGAGTAAAATTTTTTTAATTTAGTGAAAAAATTTAATTAACATTTTATAAATTAATTTAAAGAGGTAAATAATGAAAAAATTCTATTATTTTATTGTTATTACTCTTTTAATGTTTTTCTGCAGTGGAGTAATAATAGCACAACCTCAACCGCCAATACTTTTATATCCTCCGAATGGTGCTACTAATATTCCGCTATTTTTTACTTTTGACTGGTCGGATGTTACAGGGGCGACGAGTTACAGATTACAAGTTTTTCAAGGTGCTTATACAATTTTAGATCAGTCAGGTATTACTCAATCTCAGTATGAGATAACAAGCGCCATTCTGCAGGCTAATACTACGTACTATTGGCGTGTAAATGCTACGGGACCAAGCGGAACAAGTCAATGGTCAACTCAATTTTCTTTCACCACGACTACTGCTCCACCTGCTGCACCGGAATTATTATCACCACCTAATGGTTCTACCAATGTTACTTTAACTCCAACACTTAGTTGGAATAGTGTACCCGGTGCAAACTATTACAATATACAAGTATCGACTAATTCAGGATTCTCTACTACCGTTGTTAATGTGACTGGTATAAATAATCCTGGCTACACAATTACATCAGGTATTTTAACCACAAATACACTCTATTATTGGAGAGTTAGTGCAACAAATAATGGTGGTACAAGTCCGTGGTCAACAGTTTGGAACTTTACCACTGTTCCACCATTACCAGGAGCTCCAAATTTGTTATCCCCTGCAAATGGAGCAACTAATGTTTCTACTACTCCTTTATTAGATTGGAGTGATGTATCAGGGGCGACTTCTTATAGGGTACAAATCGCTTTAAATTCCGGATTTACAGCATTGGTTTATGACCAGTCAGAAATAACAGTATCCCAACATAATGTGCCGAGTGGTATTTTATCAGGTAATACTACTTATTACTGGAGAGTTTTAGCAGCTAATTCTGCTGGTGAAGGTCCTTGGTCAACTTCAAGATACTTTACTACCGGAACTGCGCCGCCAGCGGCACCTATGTTACTTTATCCGCCTAATAATGCTACCGGTGTATCATTAACACCAACACTTGACTGGAATGATGTACCAAGTGCTACAACTTACCGGGTTCAGGTATCAACTAATTCAGGATTTACAACAACTGTGGTTAATATGTTAACAGGAAGTTCCTCACAGTATACAATACCATCGGGTGTGTTATCATATAATGTTCAATACTATTGGCGTGTACGCGCTTCAAATGCTGGTGGTGATGGTCAATGGTCAAGCGTATGGAATTTTACAACAAGCATTCAACCACCTGCTGCACCGACATTAATTTCACCTCCCAATATGGCAACCGGTATATCATTAACGCCATTACTCGATTGGAGCGATGTTACGGGTGCATCTTACTATAGAGTTCAAATGTCAACGCTATCTTCATTTGCGACAACAGTTCTTGATGTTTCAAATATAACACAGTCTCAATTTAATGTTCCCTCTGGTGTCTTAACAGGAAATACTCAATATTATTGGCGAGTCTGTGCATACAATGAAGGTGGACAAGGTCCATGGGCATCTGCATTCAGATTTACTACTGTTCAAACATTTTATTTAAACCTGAAGGTCTATCTTGAAGGATTTTATGATGGTACTAATCATGTCCAGGATACAATTAAAGTTTATCTTGCTCAACCTACAAGCCCATTTACTTTAAGAGATAGTTCTAATGCGTTTTTATCAACTTCCGGAACCGCTCTTATCAGTTTCGAAAAGGCACCTAATGGCAATTATTATATAATTGTTAAACATAGAAACCATCTTGAAACCTGGAGCAATACAGCACCTGCGTTTGCCACTGGCTCAACAACGAACTATGATTTTACAACAGCTGCAAATAAAGCATATGGCAATAATATGAAGCAGGTTGGTTCTGCATGGGTATTATATGGTGGCGATGGGAATCAGGATGGCTATATTAATCCGACTGATTATGATTTATATAAGACACAGTTCGGAAGAGATGGCTATAAATCTTCAGATTACAATGGAGATAATTATGTAGATGGATATGATTTACCAATATTGTATTCCAATTTCGGAAAGAATTTTATAAGACCATATTAATAAAAGTATATTATTAAAAGTTTAAAATAATAATTATGAAGAAAATAATTTTATTAACACTATTAATAATAGCAGTAGCTTTCAATTCATACGCTCAGGTTAAAGTTCATTTTTCTTTACAAAATCCAAGAGTTGAAAGCGGCTATTTCGTTATTGATTTATATGCTAATGTACCGAGTGGACAGACATGGAGTCCTGGACCAACTAATGTTCGTATTGATTATTATACAACTGACCCACCAAATGGGATTACACTTGTTGAAGAAAGTCCTGCTTTAAATGCAAATAATAACTTGAATAATAATGTTAATTACGGATATTTAACTACTACAGATATCTTAAATGGTACTGCTTGTAGTATGAATATACTATTACTTTATAATAGGACACCATATCAATTTACTTCAGGGAATTATTGGATTGCAAGCTTTAAATTTAATCTTTTAAATCCTAATTCCTGTATAATGATGGTTTTTAGAACCAATTCTGCTGTATTTGACAATTTAACTCCTCTAACTTACGGAACACAATGGACAAAAACAGACCCACCACCCTGTCTTTTAAGTGATTATGAGAATAACGCAAGTGAAATTCCAAATGATTATGTGCTTCATCAGAACTATCCAAATCCATTTAATCCTGTAACCAAGATTTCCTTCGATTTACCAAAGTCCGGATTTGTATCTTTGAAAATCTATAATATACTCGGTAATGAAGTTGCTACACTTGTTAATGATTATAAAAATGCCGGTAAATATATTATAGAATTTAATGCATCAGACTTATCAAGCGGAATATATTATTACAGACTTGAGACTGAAAATTTTGTTGATGTAAAGAAAATGGTTCTGATAAAATAAGTTTTTATGTTTATCTGTTTTTATCAGGGAATCCTATTTTAGTATCAGGATTCCCTGATATTTTATTATATTTCAAAAATTCTTTAATTTAACTTCAATTATAGAACATAAGATACTATGAAGAAAATATTTATTTATTTTATCATCGTATGTTTTTTTCTCTATTCAGGTTGCGCTACAATTTTTTCCGGAAGTAAACAGGAAATAAAATTAAACAGCACCCCAACAGGGGCTACTGTCTATATTAACGGTTCTGAAGAAGGTACAACACCTATTAAAGTTAATTTGAAAAAAGGAAAAGAATACATTATAGAGTTTGTTAAAGATGATTATAAGAAGAAAACTCTTCGCCTTTCCTATTCGCTTGGTGTTGGCTGGTTAATTCTTGATATCGTCGTTGGATTAGTAGGGGTTATTGTTGATGCTGCAACTTCTAATTGGTATATATTTGATTTGGATTATTATAATGCAGTTCTTGAAAAATAAAATTTTAATATTTCTGATATTTTGTATTTTCCCTGACTTTCTTTCTGCTCAATTTATTAATTATGAAAATTTATCTATATCGTTGAGTGGGAATTATATATCATCAGCATCAATACAAATATATTCAAACTCTACTGACCCAATAGAAAGAAATCAAATCGTCGATACAAAGGGTGGTTTTGGCTTTGGGATATCTTTGAGAAAAAAGTTTTTTTCAGATGATATATCAATATGTATTTCTTCTGAGTATTTAAGAATAATTGATGATGATTTATATCAGATAGTCTCTAATGATTCAAATATAAAAAGATTTTCAGCTGAAGAAGATTTAGAAGCATTTCCAATTGAATTGTCAGTTTTATATAAATTACCCGAGTTTGTTCCCTATACTGATATTTTGATCGGAGGGGGAATTGGTACTTATTTTGGTAGTAGAATAAGAAAGTTCGCCAATTTACAAACTGAGACTATTTCAACTTCCCCTGAGCTAACTATACATATTGTTTTTAATTTAAAATATTTTTTAACTTCAAGGCTTGCTGTAAATTTTGATTTAAGATTCAGAGAAGGTAAATATAATGTGAAAAGTAAATTTCCAACAAATAGTATTATAATTAATGATGAGGTCTATTTTTTCCCTCAGGAATATGATTCAAAAATTTATATCGATGGTATGAAAATTGGTCTCGGATTATCTTACACAATAAATTAATTTTTGATTTTTTTTTATTTTTATTACAAAAAAAAATAAATTCCCAATTATTAAATAAAAAAGTTGAGTATTTTTAATTTGCTTATTATAATGTTTTTTTTTATTTTTTTAAAATAAAAAATATTTATTAACTAAATAATGAAACAATGAAGAAACTTCTTATTCCTCTTTCACTGCTTGTCTTAGCAGTAGCATTATTTATGGGGCAAAAAATTACAGAAGATTCTTATGATAAATGGAGTCATGACCCTCGTATGATGAGACTTGAACCTACAGGGGAACCAGTATCACAACCTGTTATCACTGATAATATTCAGAGAACTTTTACTGAACCTCAGGTTTATAATACCCCTGCCGGTATGATGATTGTTAATCCAAATATTCGGGTACATCCTTCTAACAACACTCAAAGTGAAACTCCAATTACTCGTCATCCAACTAACCAATCTATTCTTTTTGCAAGTTCGAATGCTGTAAATATTAGTGCAACATTCTTCAGTGAGGGAATGTATGCTTCAACTAATTCTGGTGTTAATTGGTACGGTTCTGATACTACACCTGCAGCACCTATTGCAGGACATGGTGGTGACCCGGCACCCGCAATTGGTTTAAATGGATATTTCTATCAATCATATCTTGGACGTTCTGGGATGACCTGGACTGGTTTGAGCGCAGCATATTCAACGGACAATGGTATTACTTGGTCAAATGCTTGGACTGTTGCCTCAGGTTCACAAGATAAAAATCATACTTTTGTAAATGATGTACCTTCGAGTCCTTATGCTGGAAGAGTTTATGTAACATGGTCATATTGGGTTTCACAACCATATTGCGCAGTTGCTTATTCTACAAATAACGGGGCGTCTTATAGCTCAGCAATACAAGTTGCCGTTCCGGCATCCGGGCATTATCATCAAGGTGTGAACGGTGCTGTCTTACCGAATGGAGATGCTATCATTTGTTGGCAAAATCCAATCACCGGCTCACCTTATACAGGTGATTATGTAGGATTTGCTAAATCTACTAATGGTGGTGTTAACTGGACTTACAATAATAATATTTATGATTGTAACGGAATTAGAGGATCACTATTTCCAACATCCATCAGAGTTAATGATTTCCCCTGGATGGGAGTTGACAGAAGTGGTGGACCAAGGCATGGATGGATTTATATTGTAACTGCTGAAAAGAATTTAGCACCTGCTGGAACAGACCCAGACATAGTTATGCATAGGTCAACAAATGGCGGTAATTCCTGGTCAGCTGGTATCAGAGTTAATCAGGATGCTTTAAATAATGGAAAATATCAATATTTCCCAGCCCTCAGAGTTGATGAGTTCGGTGGTATCAATGTTGTCTATTATGATACAAGAAATATTCCTACAAATGATTCTGCTCAGGTATATGTTTCACGTTCAATAGACGGTGGTAATACCTGGACTGATATTCTTGTCAGTGACCATAAGTTCAAACCCAAATCTATATCTGGTTTAGCGTCAGGATATCAGGGAGATTACATTGGTATAACATCAGGTAATAACAAAGTATTTCCTTATTGGTGTGATGATGCTACCGGAATTTATCAGGCATGGGTTACCACTATTGATTTAGGACCAGCAATTAATCACACTCCACTATCCAACACAGAACAAACAACAGGAACCCGTGCAGTAAATGCAACAATAATCCCGGCTGGATCAGGGATTAATCCTTCGAAGACAAAGCTCCATTTTTCAAAAAACACAACAG